>ERZ1032446.66-NODE-66-length-18614-cov-22.069508_pt1 | contig 18614 bp, 14 predicted proteins | sample MGYA00518035_ERZ1032446 | MGnify/ENA primary metagenome ERZ1032446 (study PRJEB33718, sample SAMN03160204) | human skin metagenome | collected 2014-02-25 | study: EMG produced TPA metagenomics assembly of the PRJNA266117 data set (Human skin bacterial metagenome... | reverse complement strand
TATTCTGACGAAAAGAGACTTGCCCTTTCAAGGATGAGTGTTATAGGTATTGGAATTATCGGCACAATCATTGCTTTATTAAATCCCTCACAAATCCTCATCTTTCAAATGCTTAATTACGGAGCTGCGGGTTCTGTGTTTTTTGTTCCAATAATTTTTGGTCTGTATTGGAAAAGAGCCAATAAAGAAGGGGCCATTTCGTCAATGATAGGCGGCTTTGGGGCATATATTCTGTGGATTCTTTTAAAGCAGCCCTTTGGTTTACACCCCATACTATTTGGTGTTGCCGTTGCTGTTGTACTCATGATTACAGTTTCATTATTGACGCCACAGACAAGTGATGAAATTCTGAATCATTTTTTTAAAAGGAAGATATAAGTATGAACCCATTATTTCCACCTATAGAAGCTTTTGAAACTGGATATCTTAAGGTATCCCCGATTCACGAATTATATTATGAGATATGCGGCAACCCTGAAGGAAAACCAATACTTTTTTTACACGGTGGACCAGGGGCTGGAATTGATGAAAATTGCAGACGTTTTTTTGATCCGGCTTTTTACAAGATAATATTATTTGACCAGCGTGGTTGTGGAAAAAGTAAGCCCTATGGAGAATTAACTGGGAACACATCTTGGGAATTAGTTAAGGATATTGAAAAATTACGAAAACATTTAAACATTGAAAATTGGATAGTATTTGGTGGCAGCTGGGGAGTCACACTGGCGCTGCTTTATGCAATCTATGAACGAGATCGTGTTAATGCTCTGATACTTCGTGGCGTCTGGTTATCAACGGAAGAAGAAATCGATTGGTATTTAAGGGGCGGAGCAGCAAAAATATTCCCTGAAGCATGGGAAAATTTTGTTAAACCATTACCCAAAAATATTTCGCCTTCGGACATTATTTCCACCTATTATGAGTTGTTCAATCATGGTAATGAATCTGTTTTGAATGAGGCAGCGAAAGCATGGTCCGGATGGGAAGCGAGAATTTCAAAGCTACATCAATCTGAAGATCTTGTAAGTGAATTTGAAGATTTACATAAAGCTGTTGCCATTGCAAAAATTGAGTGTCACTATTTCATCAATAATTATTTTGGAAAGAAAGATTCTTATATTTTTGACAACATAGACACTATTTCAGATATACCGACATTTATTGTCAATGGTCGCTATGATATGGTTTGCCCAATCAGAACGGCTTACAGGCTCGCTAAGCAAATGAAGAATTGTGAGTTTGTTGTTGCTGCGAATTCCGGGCACTCTTCATCCGAAGATGAAATTATAGATCAACTGATTGATGCGACTGAACGCTACAAAAAGTATGCTAAATAAAAATTAAAACAGAAAACTTTACTCTTTCTCTTCTCAAAATAAGCTTCTGGATCACGGAATCTGCTACTGGGAACAAGAACTCTTGGCAAAATGCAAGTCTGCCTTTTGCCAAGATTCTTGATTCATAATAGGGTTTTCCCTCCAGAGCCTTTCTGTCCATGTTTTCTGAAAATTATGATAGTGACGGTTTTAGAGAGGACAGTTGTTCTCTTGAAAAAAACAGTTTAACAATAAGCCAGGAGACTATGTTGTTAATGATGTTTTACAGTTATCGAGGTGCTGGAGGAATTTTATGAGAGTGAAGCACGATGACCTGCCCCAGGGCTACAAAAAAGCGATCGGTACGGAAGCCTTTGTAGCTCTTGCCCTGATTGTTTTCTTCTTTGGCGCCCTGGCTGCGAAGCTCGGATTTGTGACCCTGGTCAAGACTCTTTTTGACCTGGCCTTTGACCTCCTGATGAACACCTGCTTTTACATTATGGGGATAGCTGTTCTGGCTGGAGCACTTTCTGCTCTTCTGGCAGAGTTTGGTGTTCTTTCTCTGATTAACAAGCTGCTTTCTCCGCTGATGCGCCCACTTTATGGTTTACCGGGAGCTGCTGCCATCGGCATTATGACGACTTTTCTATCGGATAATCCAGCCATTCTGACGCTCTGTGATGACAAGCGCTTTAAATGTCTTTTCCGCCGGAGAGAACTTCCGGCTCTGTGTAACCTGGGGACGGCCTTTGGCATGGGTCTGATTGTCATCTCCTATATCGCTGGCATCGAGAGTCCCGCTGTCAATTCAGGCAGGGCTGTGGCCTGCGGTTTTCTGGGCGCAGTCTGTGGCAGCATTGTGTCGACACGTCTGATGCTCCGAAAATGCACCATTTTCTTTGGCGAGAGTGGGGAAGACATTTTGGATGAACGGACGGACAAAGCGCTTAACCTGCTAGAATACAGACAGGTTCGCGAGGGCAGTGTCATGCGGCGCTTCCTGGACGCCCTTCTGGAGGGCGGTAAAAGTGGTGTTGATGTAGGTATGGCCATTATTCCAGGGGTACTTGTCATCTGCAGTATCGTGATGCTCCTCACCAACAGGCCGGGTGATGCTCACCCCGGTGTGGCGCTGATTCCCTGGATCGCAGAAAAACTTAATTTTCTCCTGCTGCCCCTTTTTGGTTTCAGCTCAGCGGAATGTCTTTCAGTTCCTTTAACCTCTCTTGGTTCTGCGGGTGCAGCGATTGGCCTGATTCCTCAGCTTGTGCAGAAAGGTCTGGCAGGCACGAATGATCTGGCTGTATTTACAGCCATGTGCATGTGTTGGAGTGGCTATCTCTCCACCCATGTGGCCATGATGGATGCATTGAAATCACGCGAACTCACGGCTCAGGCAATTATCAGTCATACGATAGGCGGCCTCTTCGGCGGCATCTCTGCACATTGCTTTTTTCTTCTGACAAGTCTGTTCTGAATCGGATGGTATGATATGTCTTACATTGATAGGCTAATGATGTAGAGATACAGGACAGAAATCACCGTAATGGATAGGATAAGTAAGTATATTTGCCAGCGTTTTTAAACTACTTGGAATAGGCAAATAGAGTTCTTATATCAGAAGTTGACACTAATGGTAAAGCGCGGTCAAATTAATTTTAATGATAAAGGATGAAACAATAATGCTATGGAAATTAAGGATGTTAAATATTTATTTAGCCTACCCTCTATGAAGTCAAGTTTCTTCGTAGCAGGTGAAGAAGGTCAAAATCGCATAATAAAAAGGATTGATATTCTTGAGACCCCTGCCCCTGAAGTAAATCAATACTTGGAAAAAAATGAATTTATATTCACGTCTTTTTGGAATAGTAAGGATAATAAATACGCCCGTATCAATCTTGTTAAATCCATGATTGAACAAGGTTGCGCAGGCATTGGAATTATGCCTCACTTTTATTTAAATGATAAGATCGATGATGAAATTATTCAATTAGGTAATCAGTTTAATTTCCCGATTATTTATGTTAATGAAACAGTAAGATGGAGTGACATCATTCAAGAATTTTACGAAAACAAGACGGATAAATTTTATGACAACTTTGATTTTTCTCTGATGGTTGACAGTCTTTCTGAGTTGAAGGACAAAAAAGATATCGGCGCATTTTGTAACCATTTCTCAGAGGCCCTTAAGATGCCGATTACTATTCAAATTAACAGCGATTATTACGAGTCATCGCAAATGACAAAAGAAGAAAGACAAATTTTAAATGAGTACAGAAAATGTTTTTCTTGTCCTGATAGTTCTGTAATTCAACATTTATTCTTTCCTTCGCAGCGTAACGATATGTTTTTAAGATGTGCCAATAAAGATGTTGCTGTTAATGGTTACGTATCAATACATGATCTGTCCCAGCTCCAACTGCGTTGCTTCGTGGATATGGCAGAATTATTGATAAAAAAACTATCTCCTACTGTAATTAATTCTCGTCAAGGCAAAAAAAAAGAGTCAGAGCAAGAACATTATCTTGTTGCTCTTACAGGAGATTTTAACATCAACGCCATCAACCAAATTAACGAAATTGGAACCGTCATGAATTATGACAGCAATGCGAAATACATGATTCTGTTAGTGGGTGAATCAACAATTTTATCCAGTAATAAGACCTGCTATTCTTACTTTTGTATGGTTAAACGAACGTTATCAGCTAAGGCCATGGTCTTTACAGAAAGAGCTTGTACGATTGATGAAGCCTATTCTCTTGATACATTTTTTAAAACAAACCTTCGCCAGCTCGGCTGTCTACAAGGTTGTTTCACAATTGAAGAATTTATTTTGCAGAGTTTAATCCTACATGTCCCCTATCAACTAATCCAAAGGATAAAAATATTATCTGCAAGTTCATTCCCTTTAGAGCAATTTGATGATGTTTTTTTAGATACCTATCGCATATATTTGATCGTCCATAATTTAGCTGATGTTGCAAGTCTATTAGATATTCATGTTAATACAGTAAAGTACAGAATTAACAAAATTGAAAATGAAATGGTACATGGTGCCGGAAGCAAAATCCAACTGAGTTTGTTGGTCCCGATAGAATTTAAAATATTGAAGGAAATTATATAAACGAGGTTCACCGTTGTAGGCTGACATAACGTGGCGCCTACACAAAGGACAACAATTTTATTAAGTTGAATAGATCAGGTTCAAGTAGGATTTTTATTAGGTGTTGTCAATAGTTTTGCGCACTTTCTTAATTACTTGGTATTTTTTGAATCTCCTTCACAACTTTAGCATGCCTTCTTATCAAGATTTGTTGAACAGTTCTGAATGCGTTCCCAAGCGATAAAGGAGAAGGACAAGGACATCATCGCGAATTTCATAGACCAATAGCCAGTCTGCTTCGATATGGCACTCTCTCGTGCCCTTGTATTTTCCCTGCAGACTGTGGTCACGGTATTTTGTATCCAGCGTACCTCCGTCTGCAAGAATTTGAACCACCTCAAACAGCTTGTCCAGATTCCGCTTCTGCTTTTTTGCCAGATTCAGGTCTTTCTTGAATTGATTTGTGAATTTGACTTGGAACTTCATACATCCAGCGCAGCCTTAAGATCATTCATATTGCTATAGCCCTTGACACGGCTGTCGGCAGCTATGCGTCGACCTTCCTCGATGGCCGCGGCCGTCACATCATTGACGGTATTCAGTTTCAGCTGGAACGGAATGCCATTTTCACGGATGGCCGTTCTAAGAAACATATTGATAGCCGTAGTCATATTTAGTCCCAGTTCGGAAAAAATCTGCTCAGCCTCATCCTTGACATCCTGATCTGTTCTGATATTTAAATTCGTGCTGGCCATAACGGGCACCTCCATTTCTGAAAATATTGTACAGAAAACTTCGTCGATTATCAATTCATTGTCTTTATATAATGCATACAACGTCTAGAACTAACACAAATAACAGCCGTTTCATTAAGTTGAAATAAGATTAGGTTATAATATGATAAGTATAAATTTAAGAATGAATTTGCCCGCACATCCCAGCCCAGAGGGCATGTTGAGCACTTCCAGCCCAAAGGGCAAACGGACTGTGTTCTGTTAAAAAGGATCGCGGAAAGAGAGTAAAACGAAAGAGCGTGAAACAAATGAGCCGTTCAACACTGCCAGCTTCACTTTTTGATGGCTTTCGCCTGGCCTGCCTGGAAAAGCATTTACATCTGCGTCAGATTCATGTTTACCTTGAGGGGTATGAGCCGCTGATGCATGCCTTTCTGGAGCCGACCCGGGAAAATATTTACTCTGGCTCCAAAACTTTTACTTCGGTGGCCGTCGGCATGGCCGTGGACGAAGGGCGCTTTTCACTGGAGGATCACGTTCTCGACTTCTTCCCCGAAATGCGGGCCATCGCCGCGCCGGGCATGGAAAAAATTCGCCTTGTCGATCTTCTGCACATGCGCTCAGGCAAGGGCCGGAGCCTTTTTCACTACCCGGAAGATCCTGGACAGCATCCCGATTATCTCGAAGACTTTTTCCGCCGACCCCTCAAACATGAGGTCAACACGGTTTTCCGCTACTGCAACTACAACAGCTATCTGCTCGGACGCACGATAGAGAAGGTTTCCGGCCAGAACCTGAGAGACTACCTCGACGAACGGCTCTTTCAGCCCCTGCGCATCGCTAACGTGCACTGGAACCTCTGCCCCTGCGGGCACCCTCTGGCGGCCACCGGTCTTTACCTGAAAACGGAAGAATTCGCGCGTTTTGCCCGCTTGCTTCTGCAGGAAGGGGTGTGGCAGGATAAGCGCCTGCTTTCCGCCGACTACATCCGCGCGATGCACGAAGATCTCGTCCCCACTGCGGAGGACTTTGAGGAAGAAGAGTGCCAGCAGGGTTATGGCTATCAGGTCTGGAAGTGCACGCACAAAAATTCCTGGCGCGCCGACGGACTCTACGGCCAGTTTGCCCTGATTTATCCCGATGAGCGCGCCGCCATCACCCTGACGGCGCGTGAGGAACTGGCGCCTTACGAGATCATCGCCTGCGTCAATCGCGAAATTCTGCCCCGACTGAGCTGAGCGGCACAGTCCAAGACCCCTTGTGCTGCAGCCTATCAGTACATACAGCGCTGACAGACTGAGCTACGCCGCGTCGGCAAGGCAAAGCAGCCGGAGCATATGCCAAGATCGCCAGACAGGCAGCAGTAGCCGTTTATAAATTAGCTGCTTCCGCACGGAGAGGGAAAAAAATAGTACAGAAAAGAGGCTCAAAAGCATGATGTTTTGCAAAAACTGCGGCGGTCTGGTCGGAGCTAAAGCGGCCGTCTGCCCTTACTGCGGCGCGAAGCTGAAGGATGTTCCCAGCAGCTTTGCCGATGCCAAAGACGAGGCTGCAGCCCTCAGCGAAAGCCAGAGTTCAGGAGCTGCAGATGCCGTTAAAGCAGATGTCCTCAAAGCAGCTGTCGACAACGATGCTGCCAGTGAAGCAAACCATGGTGAGACAGATCTTGCTGAACGTGAAAGCCAGGCTCTATCAGCCTCGGACCTCGCTGTAGCCGACCTCGGCGTCACTGATCGGTTCGGCGCTGACGGGCATGCCACGCGCTCTCACGCTGATGACGATATCGCGCCAGCCAACAATAGCGAAAATCTCGCTGAAACAAACTTTTTAACTGCTGATAAACTCAACACTCTTTCTCTCAGCGATGACGCTTTCGGAGCAAGTTACGCTGGCGAAAACGACACTGACAAAATGGAAAGTATGCCGGAAGCAGAAGCTTCGACTGAGGACACTGTAAATGCTGAAGAAAGCGACAGTGCTGAACACACTGAAGAAACTGAAGACAGTGAGGACGCCCAGCCGGAAGATAAGAAAACAGGCTCACGCGCCAGCAATGAAGCCTTTGATGAATTTTATGAGAACGGCAAGCCCAGCCGCAAATATCTCCCTTTCATTGTTATGGGCCTTGTGCTGCTTCTGACCGTCGGCGCCTTTTTCCTCTACAAAACCCTCAGCATCGACAAACAGATCGATCTGCGCAAAAAAGAAAACAACTTTGAAGGCCTCGCCCCAGATAGCGCAAAGACAAGTCCAACGCTTGACACGGAAGCCTCAGCGCAAAACCCGGATGGCCTGAGTAAGGCCAGTGACGCCGAAGCTTCCGGCGATAAAGCCGATGAATCCGAAAACGACAAGAGCGACACAACCCTCAAAGACGGCGCGAAGGCTCAGTCTCCCGAGGACAAAGCAAACTTAGAAAAGGCGCAGAAGGCGACAGCAAAATCAGAAGGCGCTGCAGACAAGAAGCCGGATTCCAGTGACAAAACAACCTTGACGAATAAGACCGATCAAGTCGCTCAGGCCGATAAAGCCAACAAAGCCGACAAGCTCGGGAAAAGCGGCGAAAACGAAAAATCCCTGCAAAAAGACACGAACACAGACACGGAAAAAGGCCAGGACGAGGCTGCCAAAAAAGCCGACACCAAAGAAGCCGATTCCAAAAAGAGCAGCGCACAACAAAGTGAGCCCACAGAAGTGGACGAAAGAGAACTCAGTCTTGACGAACTCAAACTTAAATACGACATACCCAAAGACACCGAAGCCTGGCTGCCCGGCACTTACGAAGCAGGAAAAGACATCGAAGCCGGCACCTACTGCATTCTGGGCAAAGAATTTCTCTTCACCGTCGCCAAAAACAAAGAGGGCGACAAAGATCATCTCGTCGCCTCAGGCACCAACTTTAACCGTGAATATATCCGCGTCGATAAGGGACTTTTCCTCAGCTTTAACAGCGGCATTCTGCTGCGCGAAAAAGACGCCCCCGAAGTGCCGGACGGCACCGAGATCCTGCCTCCAGGCACCTATTCCCTCGGCGTCGACCTCCTCCAGGGCAACTACACCCTGCATCCCCTGAACGAATTCGGCGGCTACTACGCCCTCCTGGCCGATGTCACCCACCAGAACATCAAGGAAATCTTCAAAAACGAAAACTTCAATGAAGACATCGACATTCGCGTTCCCAACATCGGCTACCTGACCCTCTCCGACTGCGAACTCATCGTCTATTCACCGTAACTGGACCTCGCAAAAAGGTTTTCCGCCATGCTGTGCCGCTGCCTTTAGATTTAACATTCTTCTGATCTTTTTCTGCGCATACTTGTGTTTCAATAACAGATGGAATCTTTTTTCCAACTGGCCATTTTGCCACCAAGACTCGGTCTAAGCTGGAGAACTTTGGCTTCGCCAAGCTGGAAGAGCTTTGAGGGGGCAGAAGCTTGTTGCACGTTGTTGTCACAAACTTCTCCTGGACAAGCAGCTCATGGAAAAGAGGCATTCTAAACTTCTAAAAAGCAAAAAAAGAGTCACAGGAGGCTTTATGAAAAAGACATTTGCCATGGTGCTGGCGATACTCATGCTGATGACGGCTTTGACCGCTTGCGCTCCCAATAATGCGAAGACCACAGACAAAAAAGAGAGCCAGACTTCCGCTGAAAAAGTCACGAATAAGGCCAACGAAGCAGAGCAAAAGCCCAGTCAGAAAGAGTCTGAAGAGAACGCCACTAAGGCCGCCAAAGACGAGACCGAGGCCACTACTGCCGAGGCCACCACAGCCGAGGCCGCGAAAGAAGCTGCCACCACGGAAGAGGCCGTAAAAGCTGAGGGACAAATGACCGAAGTGGATTCACTGAGCCTTTATTTTGTACCTTCACGCGAGCCCGACGAGATCGTCGCCATGACCGAGCCCCTGAAGGAGCTGCTAAAAAGTGAAATGACAAAGCAAGGTTATCAGATCGGCAAGGTCGACATCTTTGTCGGAACCACTTATGAAGCAGTCGGTGAAGCTCTTTCCGCCGGTACGGCAGATGTCGCCCTGGGAATGCCAGGTGGAACCTATGTGCTCTATGACGATGGCGCAAAGGTTATTCTGACCGCAACCCGCAATGGCCTCAGCAAGGATTTTGATCAGGCAAAAGACTGGAATGATGGCAAAGCGACCGAAACTTCCGACAAGCAGGCGGTATCTTATCGTTCTCTGATGATCGCCGGGCCCAGCGAAAAAGGCCAGGCCATCGCAGAAAAAGTAAACAAGGGCGAAAAGCTGACCTGGGATGATATCAATGGTCTGAAATGGAGCATCATGAATCCCTCCTCTTCCGCCGGCTACATTTATCCCGCCCTGTATTTCCAGGATCTTTTCCAGAAGGGCATCGGCGACCTCAGCAATGCTGTTCAGTCAGATTCCTACGGCAGCGCTTTTGCCCGACTGGCCTCAGGCCAGGTAGATGCCCTGATGTGCTATGCCGATGCACGTCGAGACAATGCCGAAAAGTGGACCGGCGAATTTAAGCGCGAAAAATCCATCTGGGAAGAAACCAATGTCATCGGGGTCACCGTCCCCATCTATAACGATACGATCGCGGTTTCCAAAAACTCCAAAAAGATTGATGACAAAATGATCGACGCTTTGCAGAAGGCTTTTATCGCCATCGGCGAGAGTGAAAAGGGGAAAGAAGTCATCGCCGTTTACAGCCACAACGGTTACCAGATCGCGAAAGATTCCGACTACGATAAAGAACGTGATGCTCAGAAACTTATCCAGAGTCTCGGGTCAAAATAATTGTCAGGTCAACAGGATTTGAAAATGCCTAAAAGCAGCACACAGTAAAAAGGCTGTGTGCTGCTTTTTTCAGGAGCAGCGTCATCATGATTGAGTTTAAGCATGTCACGAAAACCTATCCGAACGGTGTAAAAGGCCTGGACGACGTTTCCCTCAGTATTGATCAGGGGGAATTTGTTGCAATTATCGGCCTTTCAGGGGCTGGAAAATCCACCCTCCTTCGTTCCATCAACCGGATGCATCCCATTACAGAAGGCTCCCTAAAGGTCAACGGGGTCGAGGTTTCGAGCCTGAAGGGCAAAGAGCTGCGCCGTTTTCGCCGAAAAATCGGCATGATCTTTCAGTCCTTTAATCTGGTCACGCGAAGCAGTGTGCTGCGCAATGTGCTTATGGCCGCAGTGCCGGATATGCCGTTCTGGAGGGTTCTCCTGGCTGCGTTCCGTCCGGAGGATAAAATCCGTGCTCTGGAAAGTCTCGACAAAGTGGGTATATTGGAAAAAGCGTACAGTCGGGCCGATCAGCTTTCAGGTGGACAGCAGCAGCGAGTTGCTCTGGCTCGAACCCTGATGCAGAACCCTACCATCATTCTGGCAGATGAACCTGTAGCTGCTCTTGATCCGCTCACAGCCAAAATGGTCATGGAGGATTTTGTTCGCATCAATAAGGATCTCCATATCAGTATCCTGCTGAATATCCACCATGTTCAGCTGGCTCTCGATTATGCCGATCGCATCATCGGTATCCGCGCGGGCAAAATCGTTTATGATGGCCCATCTGCCGAAGTTAATGAAGGCGTGCTTGAACGCATCTACGAAGGCAAGCTCAACGAGCTGACGGAGGAGCCAGACGTGGAGGCCTCAAATCCCCGCCAAAATCAAAATGAGGATAAAGACGGCACGGTCAAGGAGGCAATAAGATGATGTCCCTATTTGAGCGCATGCTGAAAGGCCGAAGTTGGACGCTTTCTAATGGAAAAACCATCCATGAGAAGGCTTCGCGTGCCCCTGTGTTCGTCCTGCTTCTGCTGGCTCTGACCTTTCTTTCCGTGAGAGTCACAGGCTTTCGTCTCGATACGCTCTTAAACCGGGGGCACGAGTTTTTTGTAATTTTAAGCGATATGTTCCCGCCCCGCTGGTCCTACCTTCACAACATCTGGAAACCGCTGGCCGATACGATTAAGATGTCCCTTCTGGGTTCCGCGACGGGCAGCATTCTCGCCTTGCCCGCCGCTGTAGCCGCCTCTCGCAATATCAACAGCAACAAATTTTCTCTTGTACTCATCCGTTTTCTTCTGAGCTTCCTGCGGACGATTCCCACACTGGTCTACGCCCTGGTAGCTACGTACATCATGGGCATGGGAACAGCGGCAGGAACCCTTTCCATAGCCATCTTTACCTTTTCTTATGTGGGCAAACAACTCTATGAGCGGATTGAAGTGGCCGATATGGGTCCCTATGAGGCCATGGAAGCCCTGGGTGCCGGGAAGATTCGGGCTTATCTGGCGGCAATCCAGGCGCAGATCCTTCCAAACTATTTATCGGTCTGCCTCTTTTGCTTTGAGGGAAACGTGCGCTACGCTTCCATCCTGGGCTATGTTGGTGCGGGCGGTTTGGGCCTGATTCTCAACGAGAAGATCGGCTGGCGTGAATATTCCAGCGTGGGCATGATCCTGCTCGTCTTGTACATCACCGTGATGCTGATTGAGGAAGTTAGTCAGCGAATACGAAAACATCTCGTCTGACAGGCACGCTGTGAGGACAAAATATGCAAGAGCCTATTCTGAAAATGATGAATAACGAACCCCGCCGACTGTGGTGGCATCTGCTGCCGGCCTTTCTTTTTGCCGCGCTGATGGCCTGGTCCGGAACCGCCCTGGGCGGAAGTGAAAGTAACCCCAACGGACTGGCTGTTGCAGGACAAATCATCGCGGGCATTTTTCAGCCTGACCTGAAACTGCTCTTTGACTTCTCCTCACAGGGCGTGCCCTTCCTGCTGCTGGAAACGTTCTGTATCGCCTTTCTGGGGACCATCGTCGGAGCTTTCTTTTCACTGCCTCTGGCCTTTCTTAGTGCGTCAAATCTCCTGCCTGCATTTATCATCCGCCTCGTCCGCCTCCTCATCATGGCCATCCGCACCATCCCCGCTTTTGTCTACGGCCTCATGTTTATCCGCGTCACCGGCCCCGGCGCTTTTGCGGGTCTCATGACCATGTCCCTGGTCTCCGTGGGCATGATTGCCAAATTGTTCAGTGAAAGCATAGAAGAATTAGATTCCGGCATCCTTGAATCTCTCGATGCGGCCGGGTGTACGTCTTTTCAGAAAATTCGCTACGGCATCTGGCCCCAGCTCTCCCCACTTTTCATATCGACGCTGCTCTACCGCTTCGATATGAATCTGCGGGACGCCTCTATTCTCGGTTTGGTCGGTGCCGGCGGCATCGGAGCGCCCCTCATCTTCGCGATGAGTGCATATCGCTGGCACGAAGTCGGAGCCATCCTCGCGGGCTTAGTTGTCCTAATCCTCGTGATCGAAGCCATCTCCGGACGCATCCGCACGAAACTGCTGAAGGGTTAGGGATGAAGGGATGAGACGAAAACTGACGATCTACTATACCTCCGATCTGCACAGCACCTTTTACCCGACGGATTATTGTGACAGCGCCGAAAAAGAAATGGGCCTTTTCAGGCTTGTGCCTCATTTTCACAAAGATGGAAATACCCTGCTCATCGACGGCGGCGACATTCTTCAGGGATCGCCCCTGGCCTCCTATCAAAAAAGCGTCGCTCATGACAGCTCCCTTATCGCCGAGATAATGACGGCCTGCGGCTATGATTTTTTCACCCTGGGAAATCACGACTTCAATGACGGGATGGTCGCACTTCAGCACTATATTTCGCAGATGCAGGCCCTCTGTGTCTGTGAGAATCTCCTTGACCCGCAGGGACACCGCCCCTACCCCGCCATCATCAAAAATATGGATAATGGTTTGAGGGTCGGCATCTTTGGCCTTGTCACAGACCATGTGAATATCTGGGAAAGGCCGGAAAATCTGGAATCTTACCGGGTCATTGATCCTCTGGAGAGTGCCCGCAGCGCCGTTGCCTCTTTGCGGCCGTCCTGCGATTTTATTATCGGCATTTACCATGGAGGCTTCGAGCGCGATTTGAGCACCGGCACCTTACTCAGCAACAGTCGTGAAAATATCGGCTATCAACTCTGTCGTGAAATCGATCTTGATCTCTTACTCACCGGGCATCAGCATATCTCTTTTCACGGCCGCAGACTATTCGGCACCTATACCCTGCAGCCCGCGGCTCAGGCCCGGGAAGCCTATCGTGTCGACATCGAGGAAGGAGAAAAAGGCTGGGAAATTTCCTCTGAAAGCCTGAAGGCAAATCAGTCCGTTGACGAAAAGCTGCTTCGCCGTTTTGCCCACGAGGAAGAAAAAGTCCAGCACTGGCTTGACCAGGAGATCGGCAGCCTGGATCGCGAACTGCGCTCACAGGACCATCTCAGTATGGCCCTGAAGGGCAGCCCCATCGCCTCGTTTCTAAATGCGGTGCAGCTTCATTACAGCGGAGCGGACGTCTCAGCCACAAGTCTCGCCAACGAGGTCAAAGGTTTTCCGCGAAAAGTGAGCCGACGCGATATTCTTGCCAACTATCCCTACAGCAACACACTGCTTGTCCTGGAAGTGGACGGCCGAACACTGCGTCAGGCCATGGAACGAAGTGCATCCTATTTTAATCTGGACGAGCAAGGAAGCCCCCGGATTTCTGAACGCTTCCTTAAACCTAAGGTCGAGCACTACAACTACGATTATTATGGCGGCGTCGAGTATGAGCTGGATCTCCGGCGGCCACTTGGACAACGCGTCACAAAACTCCAGCTCAGAGGCAACAATATAAGAGATGATCAAACCCTCTCCCTCTGCCTCAATGATTATCGCGCAAAAGGCGGCGGCGGCTATGACTTTCTGCGCGACTGCAAGCGTCTGCACGAATCCACAGAGGAGATGAGCGAACTAATCACCCGTTATTTCGAGGAAGGCCAGCAAAACAGCGAGCTGAGCAAACAAATCTGGGCTCAGATCAAATTTTAAGCCTTTTTGCCTTTGCCTTCTCTAGAGCAGCCACTAAAGCCCCATCAAAGCAATCTCCGGCCGCCGTGAAATCCTTCATACGAACAAAGAATTCTATTCCACACATATCGTGGCTCGCTACGAGAGGATGTTCTTGTCCGCTTTAGAAAAGATAAAAGCAGAGGAAGCCTAGGGATAATGACATCATAACTATTACTTCGCTTCCCCAACATCGGCTACCCGACCCTCTCCGACTGCGAACTCATCGTCTATTCACCCTAGCTGTCAGCACCCGAATAACCCATAGCTTCTCCAGAACCTTCTTGAAATTATTATGGAAGCATTAACATGGCTGAAATCAGCGACGGCATAATCAGTCATGAACACGCAAATTACTTGCGAAACAAATATCTATTTGGAGCAAAGCCATGATCGACTTTACAAATTGCAAGCATATTCTCGGCAAAGCCTTATTTTCTGCTCTTCCTCAGCTCCTGTGATTTGATTTGTGGATCTTTTCCCCTTGGCAGGATGCAGCAGGAAAATAAATGTAAAATAAGAGTTCCCCCCTTATATGTCACGTAAAAACAAGTACACCTTAAAAAGCCACGGAATTGCGGCGAGATGAAATCGGGTCGTTCCGTGGCTATCGGGAGCAGAAAATCTGCTGTGCATGTGCGAGCTTATCGTTTTTGTATGAACAAGGATCTCCTTTTTAACATAAAAGAATCAATTAGGGCGTGACCCCAGAGAATAAAACCAAGCAGATTAAAAACGACATACTAGCTTCTTTGCTTTTTAATCAGTAAAATGACCAGGCCAAGAGCTAGGGAAATCATCCCCATTTTCATGCTGTCCCGTGAACCTGTCGCAGGCAGTTGGTGTACAGCCTGTGGGATAGCTTTTACGGGAACCTGTTGGTAAAGCATCGGTGCAAGGTATTGCGGTGCAGGTATTCTGAGGTAATGGTCATGTTCTGAACCATGCTCCACCGTTTTATCCGGTTTTTGCCGGTCATAATACATTTTGGCTATTGCCTGGACTGGAGTGGTAATGATGATGCTGCGATCACTCTTTTCCTGATTGAGCACAAAGCCATCAAGAACCAAAGGCCTCTGATCGTTGCCAAAGTTTATGGTTGCGCCAATAGGACCGCTGAAGTCTTTGCTCTTGCCCTTATCCAGAATATACTGCCCTTTAGCGTCCTCAAAATAATACTCAACTCTATAGGCCGCTTCATTCGTCCCCGGATCATTCACCTTATAGACAAAGGTCATCACATTATTCTCGTCCCAGGCCAGGCGCAGGGTCTGCTGCAGAGTAATCGGGGCATATCCGGGTATTTCTTTGTAGTTTCTTGTATCAATAGCTTTATCCGTGGTAACGCTTTCTTTCTTCGCAATATCTTTTTCCTGAGTTTGTCCCTGGGCATCAATCGAACGTGTGATGTAGCGGATGGTGTAGTTTGCACCGTTGAAAGGCTTATATTTAAAAATCAGGACATTTCTGGAAGCCTCCGCGTCGACATGGATCCCTTTACTGAGTTTATCCGGCCAGTAGTTTGAAATATTTTCAGATTTAAACGTATAATCCGTCCCGACGACCGCCTCTTTGACCGTTTTATCTGGCAGGAGGGTCTTAACTTCCTCTCCGTCTTCATTGACTTCAATATAACGGATCGTCAGATCAGCCAAGGTCTTTTTTCGCCACTGGGCTACAAGAGTGATATTTCGGGTCACAGGACGACTGAAATCATAGATCTGCCAGCTGCCGATATCTCCGGTAGACTCTTTGAGTTTCCAATTCACAAAATCAAAACCGCTCTTCGTTGGCTGAGTGACATCATTGGCTTTCACGCGCTCGCCATAGGCGACGGTTTTCGTTGTTGCCTCTGTTCCATTATCCGGCTCAATAATGACAGTATACTCGCTTTCAGGCGGCCCCCATTTTGCAAAGAGATCCAGAGCATGAGCCGGCATCTTCGATTCTGCCCCCACCTTTTGCTCATCTTTAAAGCTAAGTTCGGTGTACCAGCCTTTGAATTCATATTCAGGTGGCAAATCAGAAGGACGATGGTCCTGCATTTTAGTGCTGTCAGGCAGTTTGTCAAAGTAAGGAGCTTCATAATAAATCTCCTTACTGCTATCGGCTTCTGCCGTAAACTGAGGGAAATTATAATGGAGTTTTAAAGGATACTGGTTTCGCAGATAATAAATATCAACCTTACCATCTGCATTCATGGTATATCCTTTTTCTTCTTTGACTTTTTTCTCAAAAACTCCATCTTTATTTTCATCAATTAAGTAATAGTCGCCTTTAAATAAGGTCGGATGGCTATCGCCATCGCGCTGAATGACGAAGCTTTTACCTTGACCTAATTCATTACCATTTTTATCACACTGGATATAATTTAGTTGTTTGGCCGGGTCTGGGCTGAAGCCTGGAATTGCACGGTCTTTTTGAAACCAGTTGAAGGGACTCAGATCCTGTTTGGTCACGAATTTTGGTGTAGACGGATAATTACCATCTATATCCTGGAAGAATTCGTTAATCGTTAAATTATTATTCTTATTTTCATGGGTAATCATCAGCCAGAACGTTGTCTTTCCGGGTTCTGCGCCAAAACCTTCCCAAGGCTTGATTGACAGGAATTTCGAAGAAAGAATTCTTGGAGCCTGTTCACCCAACCAAAGTGGGTTTTCATTCAAGTCTCCATACACTTGAAAATCCTGTATGAAATATTTACTTGTTTCATAATCTACGATATCCTGTTCCGTCACCAGCAGGGGATCCAACGTCTGGCCAAAGCGCACAGTTACTTTATAGAGGTCATCTCCCTCATAGAGCTTTCCATTTTTTTTGATTTTGTCGTGAGGCTCAGGAGGATTTTGATTGTAAAGATCCGGGTCATCAGCAATGATTAACGTAAAAATCTGACGGTCAAAATAAACCGGAGCAATGGTCGTCCCATCACCCGCAATGGTGATTGAAGCATTCGCTGACTCCGTTTTTGCCGCATTGTAGAGATACGCCCTATCAAAGTATTTTTTCATGAGTGAAAGTTTGTCCCCCGAAGAAGAGGAACTTTTTAAGCCAGGAAATACCAGGTTCTCGCCAAATCCAGTTTTTGGATCACCTCCGTTTTCTGGAATGCTTACCTTCTCTCCAGTCTTCCCCAAAGCCTTAACATAAGCAACAAAACGATAGTTGTCATCTTCCTCATTCTGGACATAATACGCTAAACGGTATGGTGTCTTTTCTCCTTGCAACCATGAGGCTTTCAGTTTCAGAGTACGAGCTGGCATACTCAGGGTTTCATCAAAGGAAAAGACATTCTCATTTCCTTCCGCATCTATTTCAAGCCATTTATCAAAGGTATAACCTGTTTTCGAAGGGGTTTCAGGTGCAGTCAGAGGTGCTCCGAAGAGCTTACTTTCACTGGGGATATAAGTGCCGCCATCTGTATCATAGCTAATCTGATAAATATTCCTGGAATATCTGACCTGCAGATTAAGCTTTTTGTCCGCAGGTATTTCTTCTGATTGGAGAGGCTGCTGCGGTGTGAATCCTTCAATCTCTTTCGGCTGGGCTTTTACCCTCTCCCCCACTTTGGCTTGCAGAGTCTCTTTCATGGATTCGTCAACTGTATAAGTCCCCTGCTGAAGATCTTCGAGGAGATGCTCAACAGTATATTCCACCGAATTTCCTTCGTAGAGTAAATAAATATTGGTATCTTCGCTGAAGAGACGATAATCCAGTGTATAGCTGCTCTTATCTTCTGACAGGCCAAAACCTGCCTGCATCTCCGGTTCGGTTTTCTCCAGATGATATCCCACTGCGACAGGAACCTCAATCGTTTCTCTTTCGCTGTATCCCAGAGGGATCGTCGCCTTATGAGCCTGGGCGATAACCGTTTTTGCCGCGTCATTTATAACATAATAAACAACAATATTAATGATTCTCTCAGGCTGTGGATCGCCTAGCGGTAAAAAAGCGTCCCGAGAAACCAAATCAGCTTCTGAAATATCTTGTTCAACCGGATCATCTTTAAGCTTTTCTTCAAAGGATTGATCCTGCTTTCTCAAATCTTCAAAATCCTTGGCAGGCGTTTCTGTCTGCACCTCGTCCATGCCATTTAGCACATTTTCATCATCATTTGATAATGAAGAAATGCTCTCCTCTGATACAGCTCCGCCCTCTGCCATAATCCCTGCAGGATAAAAGACAGAAACGAAGAGCAACAACGCCATAAAAATGGCCAGAATGTTCTTTCGCATAGTGCATCTCCTTTATTTTTATTTTTATTTCCGTGCCCGCGTTTTTCACAATACACAAGCTCAGAAGAGTTCCAGCAGCTGGGCAGATAGAAGCTTGGCAGAAATCAACAAAAGGCTAAGCCACAATGTTGTGAAGGCTCCAACGTATACCCTGTTTTTCTCTTGAAAAGCTGAACAAGGTTCTCAGTGAACACTTTCGCTCCGTGAAAAACAAAGGACATAAAAACCCCTGACCATCTTAAGATGATCAGGGGTTTACAAGAATCTTCAAGAAGATTAACGACAGAAAAATCAGACAGTCTGTCTGTCTGTCTGTCTGTCTGTCT
>ERZ1032446.62-NODE-62-length-21366-cov-7.224954_pt1 | contig 21366 bp, 19 predicted proteins | sample MGYA00518035_ERZ1032446 | MGnify/ENA primary metagenome ERZ1032446 (study PRJEB33718, sample SAMN03160204) | human skin metagenome | collected 2014-02-25 | study: EMG produced TPA metagenomics assembly of the PRJNA266117 data set (Human skin bacterial metagenome and... | reverse complement strand
GCCTGACCCGCGGCGGTAGCGTTCGTCTCCGCAGTCGCCGCATACCTCTGCGCCCGCGTATCAATGACCGTGTTGCCCTCAACCCGACGGTCAAACGTCAGCTGGGGGATACGCCGCGGCGCGAGCTGTAACGCCCGACGTGCCCGAGAATCCGCCTTACGGATACGCCCCATCACAGCGTCTGCAACACCGTTATCCTGCCGACCCAGCAGCGGGGTGACCTTCAACGGGCCGTCCCAGTCTTTCTCGATACGCACCCCGGACACAACTTCGCTGATACGGGTTTGCCCGTCCACAAAGCTGATACGGTCCCCCGGCAACCACCCCGGAATGACCCGCCTCTCGTGCGGAACGTCGTCACCAAACACGGTGTGGCGCACGAAACCCGGGGTCATGGAAATGCTCGTGGACCCCTGCGACTTCGCCCATTCACGGCCCATCTCCCCCACAGGGTTAGCCCCAGACGACGACAGCGACAACGGCATTTCCCGGTAGAAAAACGGCCCGGCCGCATTCACGTTCACCTTCGCCCCAACACGGGAGTACGACACGTCCGTACCCGAGATAGTCGCAAACGGCTGCGCCGACACGTCCAAAGTGTCAACCGTCTCCGCCACCCCGTTAGCCGACCCAATCACCGTCCCGGCAGACCCCGGGGGAACTTCACCAATCACGGTGCCAGCCGTCAACGACCCGGAGGTGATCGCCTTCAGCGTCGCCTCGTCCAGCTGGGTGGAGGCGTGAATCATCGCGGCCTCCGGTGACGATGTTGTGGTCTCCCACGACTCCAACCCGCCACCCGGGGTACTACTGAACACGATGTGCTTCCGGTCCCGCTCCGTGCGTGTCTGCACCAACAGGCCCGGGGTTATCCTCGTGTTTGCTTTCGCCTGCCGGGCCGTGTTCTCCGCCTGGTAGTCCGTAGTGTTCGCTAGTACCCACACGGACCCGGTGAACCACGCATACGCCGCACCAGCCCCGATATACGACTCTGCTGCTGCCTTGGACTCAAGTTTCGCGCCGTTTGTTTTCACGACCTGCCCAGCTCGGGCTGTTTTGTCCAGAAGGTCGGTGTCTTCCCGTTTCCCGAACGTACCTTGGTACCAGTAGGTGACGTGTTCGTCCCACCCTGTACGCCGGTCAGAGTTGAGCTGCGCCCGGGTAGCTACACGCACTTTCACTGACTCGTCTTGCCAGTAGCCACGGTCAGTGTCGGCCATGATGAACGGCACCCAGCACACGCCCTCCATCTCCCCCGTGGCAGTGCCGTTGTCACTGATTGTTCCTTTACCTATCCATGACAGGTGTGGCGTAGGGGTGGTCGCGGGTTTAACCGCTGTTCGTACTAGCCCATTGTGAGTGGCGACAGGCCACGCCCCACGGCTGATCCGGTCCGCTTCCCACGTGCCCTCCACGGCACCCTGCACCCGCACGAGCCGCCCCTCCGGGACTCGCATGCCGGGTAGCAGCATACGCACCGACACGTAGGTTGTGGACGCCGCTAACGCTTCCTCCACCACGCTGGCTACAGTGTCGTCCGCTTTCACCTCGTACGTACCGTTGTCGCCCTCGTCCTGCACATTCAGGTACAGGGGTAGGCCGGTGCGCTGCGCCCCGGTCGCCGCGAGGTCCGCGAGGACACGCCCAACACGACCACTGATCTCCGTCGCATCGGAATCAACTGCCACCGACGCACGGGAACGCGCCAACATGCGCTGCAAGTGTTTAGTGTCCTCCGCGACACTCACGGTCACTTCCCCACCGGAGGTCTGCCGTAGCTGCGACACCAACCCGGACCACACCCACCCGTTCAGCGAGACCGTGACCGGCACAGGTGTCGTGCGGTGGTTCCTCAGCACCGGCACAACCTTGTGGCTGTCGCTGATCGTCACCGTCAACGTGTCTACAGACAGGTCCTCCCGGTGTTCCAAGTCCAGGCGGCGGAACGGTGCGAGTTGCCACCAACGTGAGTAGTCCTGGTCCCACACCCGAACATCTAGCGCTTCGTGTTCTACAGCCATGCGCGGCTCCATTTCTCTGTGACAGTGACCGTCAAGGACGCGTTCGACGGGACGTTCAGGAACATGCGCATACCACCCGGCACAAGGCGTGGTGGACTCGCCCAGAACGGAACCACGGTAGACACGTGTGGTTTACCGTCCGGGGTGAACACGCCCCGCTCGTTCGGGTCGGTGAAAATCTTGAACGTCCCGTTCAGTGCGAGCACCTCGTCCGACTCCCGCAGCCGGATTGTGTTCGACCCGGAGCTATTCAAAACGGGCCATGCTGGAATGTCCCCACCGTAGGGAATATCCACCTGCCCGGATACTCCCGTGACTTTCCGTGTCACAGTCTCACCCAGCCACACGGGAGTTGCCCACTCCACCCGTAGCGGAACCTCGGCCAGGTTCGCGTGTGTCGGCTCCGGGTACCACTGCACCTGCCCTGTCTCAAGTAAACGGACGGGGAGACGACGAGCACCACCGTGTGAGGTTACCTGTATCTCGAAACCGTCTTCTCCCCACCGCAGCGCGGACAGCACATCAGCCACGGCACGCTTCACACCGCGCCCTTTCACAACAAGGTTCATCTCACCTTGCTGCGGACCGGTCGGCACAGTCTCACGGAAAACGCCCGACTCGTGGTCCCAGGCGTGGGACTGCTCGAACCCGTCAAAGAACGCGGGCCACTCCCGCAACCCAACGGCCCCACCGTTCAGCGGGATAATGCCCGTGCCGGTAAGTAGGTGAACCGGGTACACGCCTTCCCCTTTCTATGCCCGAACCAGCGCCGACGACATGGACGACAACAGCTGGTCTGCCTTGTTCGAGTTGACTGTGACCGGCCCTGTGTATTGCGTCCCAACACTCGGACCCAACCCTGCTTCACGCAGCGTCGCGGTCAGCTCACGCACCGCAGCCGTGTTCGCCAGGAACTCCTCACTGTTCCGTCGCGCCGCGTCACGCAAGGCCTGCTCGGCACCCTCAACCGGCTTGTAGTAGCCGTCCACCACAGTGTCCGGCAAACCGGTCGGGAACCCACCACGACCACCAACAGCGCCAGCAAGATTGTTGACCGTCTCCACCATCGGGGTAATAGCGCGCACCATCGCCTCGTTCAGCCAACCGGACTCCATACGCGCCGACTCGAACAGCGACAGGTCACGTTTCAGCACACCACCGAAACCGCCTGTGCGTTCCTCCACGGGTAGCGCCCCGCCCCAACCGGAGCCGCCAATCGACATAAGCACCGACTTATTACGGTCGTCAATCTTGTCCCCAATCGTCCTGAGCTGTTTGTTCTCCTGATCCAGAGAATCCAGCTGATTCTTGGTCAGCGACACCAGCTCCGCCATGTAGTCGCGTTTACCCCACGACCCCATCTGACGTTCCAAACTCGACTTGGTGAACTCGATCTCCGACAGCTTCCGTTCACGCTCAATCCGGTCGGCTTCCTTCTGGGACTTCAACTCGGAAGCCTCCATGTTGTGCTTCGACCGGTAGGTGGCGGCGTTCAGCTCCTGCATGATTCGAGCCATGTCCGCCTCCGACTTCGCCGCCATAAGGTTCGAGTCACCCGTGATAAACGTGGCGATACCAGTCAGCACATCGGTGGTGGTGTCAAGGGCTGACTTATCCCCGTTCATATACGCCATTGCCCGACGTACAACTTCCTGGTCACCAGTAGACAGGCCGGACAGCTCTTGCATACCAATCTCCCGGTACGCTTCCGCCTTTGCCCTGCCCTCCATCTCAAGCCGTTTAGACTCGTTCAGGTCCGCTATACCCTTCGACAGGGACCCACGGAACCAGTTAAGCGGGTTGATCGACGACACGATACTGGCGATACCCTGGGACCTTTTCGCCTTCGACTGGGCCATCATCTGCTGGCCCTGCAAATGACGCTCCAACCCGGTCTGCCCCGCCAGTTCACCCGCCGCGAACCGCTGTGCACTCGCCAGCTGGTAAGACGCATTAGTCAGTGCGTCCATAGCGAACTTTGCGCCCTTCTGCTGGTATTCCAACTCCGCTGCGGCGTCCGCCACCGCCAGCTGGTTCATGTAGTTCGCCTGGTCCACCTCCGCACGGGCATTCGCCAAACCGGCTTCCGCCACCGCCACATCGGACGCAGACATGATCGACAACTGATCCGCGTACTGGGAGGTCCCAAACACATCGAAAATACCCTGCTGGCGGATAACCGACAGGTCTTGCTCCGTGTACCCGGCTTCCTGCGCACCCTTCCACCGTGTGGTGGCGAGGTCGAACTCGGCTTGCTGCAAACGACGGTAACCAGCCTGCGAATCCTCCCGCTGTTTACGTTCCGCCTCACGGAGACGCTCCACAGCATTCTGGGCTGCGGTGGCCTGGTTGATCGCAGCTAACTGAGCGTCGAGCTGGCGGTCCGCAGCGTCAGCTGCCATTGCCGACACTTCACTCATGCGCGTAATTGCGTCCGTCAGCATGGACGCGGCTGACGCTGCGCCCTCAAACGCCCCTACCACGGTGTCACCGACACGAGTAGCGGCCTTGTCCACCACCTCAAGGGCAGCCAGAATCGTGGCAATCTGCAGCCCGGTCTGGGCCTCAATAATTCGGGCTGCGGCTTTCGCTTTATTCTCCCGCGCCCTCGCCAGGTCCTCCTCGGCCTGCTTCACAGCGTCCGCGTTGTCCTGCGCCCCGTCGGCCTGCTTCTTACGGGCCTCGGCGAGTTTCTCCTCCGCGTCCCGCAGCTTCGTAGCGTTCTTCGCCGCGGTCTCCGACGCTTTCGCAGCTGCCTTCGCGTGGTCCTCCGCCGTGGCCTTCTTCTTATCCGACCTGGACTTCACCGGTTTACCGGCCTCACGGCGGGCGTTCGCCACCGCCTCCTCCGCGTTACGAACAGCCTTCGCGTTCGCCACCTGCTGGTCAGTGGACTTCTCCCGCGCCTCCCGCAGTTTCTTCTCCGCGTCCTGTACCTTCTCCGCGGCCTGCGCGTCGTCCTCCCGCGCCTTTTCAAGGTTCTCCGCCGCCCTAATCGTGTGCTCGGACATGGCGATATTCACCACGAGTTCCTGCTCCAAAGCACCGTTCGCCTGCGCAGCGAAACCGCCCTTACCCGCCAGGGACACAATCTTGTTGGACGCGTCATTACCAATGATTGACTTGGCGTTGATACCCAGCCCCATCAAAGGCTGGCCCCGGCGGGCGGCAAGAATGCTCTCAGCTGTCAGCTCACCCTTAGCCAGGCTGTTCCACGCCTTGCCGGTCTCCACTGGTGTGTCGGACCACTTCGACATCTGCTCCACTACATTGTCGAGGGACCGTGCAGCCTGAATCATGCCGTCGGTCGCACCCGGTAGCGCCTTAATAGCGGACTCGAACGTGGACCACTGGGACGGGTTCAGCACCGGCTCCGGTTTACGGAGCATGTTCACCGCCATGCTCCCCGGCTGCAGCCAGCCGCCCTTATCGTGCAGGGTCACACCGGCACCGCCCGGGCCTACACCGAGACCACCCGGGCCTACACCGAGACCACCGGTAGGCGAGTACCCGCCAGACGGGGCCGGGATACGACTATGGGACACCGGGGCAATGTTGCGGAAGTAGTCGAAGGCGACAAGCTCACCCAACGGCAGCCAAGCGTGGTTTGTGTACTGAGGGTGGCTCGCGCCCGCCGCGGGACCGCCAACCTGACCGTTACCACGGCCACCGCCCATCTCGACATTGGTGCCGCCGATGGAACCAGACGTGTGCCCGCCGAACGGACCGCCGTTGAACCAGCCTATGTTGAACGAGGTAGCAGACGGGCCAAGACCCGGGCGGAAGCCCATAGCCGACAGGACGGACCCCTCGTTCATGGTGGCGAACTTGCGGCCGTTCACGTCCGCGCCCACAGCCAGCGCGGCAAGTCCGCTCATTGCGCCCGAGCAGTCACCCCAGTTGCCGAGCAGCCCGCCGCCCCAGATGTAGGGCGAACCCTCAAGCGAACCGGGCGGGGTGACACCGCGGACCGTCGATCCGCGAGCGAACGACAGTAGCTGGTCCGGGGAAACCACACCGCCCTTGAATAGCCCGGGGATACGGTCAATATCGTCCAGCTTCGGGAACTTACCGGCGTTGATAAGTTCCAGCTCTTTGTCGTATTCCTCAGACCGGTTCCGGTTAATCACCCACTCACCAGCATTGACACGGACGAGGGGCATACCCGCCCCGTCAACGCCCATGAACCCGTCGACGGTTCCGGTACCGGGGCCGGTGGTGGGGAGCTTGTACCCGCCGTCAACCTGCCCGCCCGTGGCGAGTCCCGGGACCTTCCCGCCACCGGCCAAACCCTCAGTCGAGCCGTGAGCAACAATCTTAATGACGCGCTCCACCGGCATTTTGTTCAACTCCGTAATAGTGGAGTTAATGTTCGCCAGTGCAGACGAGTTATCCACGTCCGCCACCGAGGTGGACTTCGCCCCACCAAGACGGTTCAGCTCACTATCCGCCTCAGCGACTTCACCCAACAGCGGGTCGTTGTCCATGTCCGCAACCGGCACCGGGTTCTGCGCGTCCAGCTCCTCAATGACACCGGTCGACTCCTCCGCAGCCTCAGTAAGCGGCTCCGAGTCCAGCCCGACGGTCGGCATGGCTTCCTGCTGCGACAGGTCCGTAATCTGGTTTAGGGCCGTGGTGACCGTCTGATCCAGCCCGGCAGCGTCGAACTCCACCCCGATCTGCTTAGGTGTGTCGGTAAGCCCAGACACCTGCTTATCAAGGTCCAGCAGCCCCTTAGACGCGTTAGCAGTATCAGCCTTAACGCTCATAGCTTTATCGCCTTCAACGTCGCCTAGAGCGTCGCTGACAGCGCCCAAGAGGGTCTGGGCCTTCGACGTATCCGCCGTGACGACAGCTTCCGCGCCTTCCCCAATCACGCCAAGCTCAGACGACACCGCACCAAGCTCACCAAGCGCACCGCCGTCGACGCTTACCGTCGTCGAGGCCTTACCCTTACCGGCGCTGGTCTTACCCTGTGCAGAGCCAGCAGCAGAACCACCGCCCGCCAAACCGGGGACACCCTTAGCAAGCTGAGCCAGCCGGGCCATGTCGTCGGCATTAATCGCTTCAAGCCACGGCAGGTACTTCTGTGTCGCGGCCCGGTTGGTGACGTACTCGCCACGGTCCACCCATGCGGTAGCCAGCCCCTGCGCGTCAAGGCCAAGAATCCCGTCTGTTGTCCCGGTACCCGGGCCGGTCATAGGCAGCTGGTAGCCACCGTGCGTAAGGTCACCAGACGCGAGGCGTGGAATCAACCCACCGTCGGCGAAACCAGACGAGGAACCGGCGGCTTTGTGGTTCGTAAAGACGTTGATCGTCTTGTCTTTAAGGCTGCCCAGCAGGCTCTTGACTCGTTCCAGCGGACCTGTGGCACCAGACGTGTCAGCAGTGACCGACACTTCCGTACCACGCACACTGTCGATAGCGCCCTGCGCTTTGTTAGCGCCGGTCTGAGCACCGGACGAGTCCGCGTCAATATTGACCGTCTTGCCCTGTACACTGCCCAGCTTCTCAATGACCGACTGCAAGTTGTCACGGGTGATCGTCGTGTTGTCGTCAATGTACAGACGGCCCTCGAATTCCTTAGGTGCCAGCCCGATACGCTCAAGCTCCGCCAGCACCTCCGGGGTATTCCCCGTTACGTCGATACGGCCGTCCGGCAGAGACTCAGCCTTCGCCCCAAGCGCGTCGAACACACCCATCGCGTCACGCACCTGCGTGTCGTCGATCTGCAGGGTCGCCCCACCCCCGTCGAGGTGCTCCACCTTCACACCAAGGCTGGTCAGCTTCGACTCGGAGTCCTCCGTGAGCGCCTCCACCTGGACTGCCTTATGCTCCGGCAGGTCACCGACAAGACGACCAAGCTTAGCGACCTCACCGTTCGCAGCCTGGCCGTGCATAGCAAGCTCGCCAAGCTGGGTGAGCGCGTCCTGTGAATTGAGGGACACGCTGTAGTCTCCGTTGTCCAGGCGTTCAAGATCAGCCCCGACTGCTTCCAGCTCCGGGCGGACCATCTCCAACGACTCAGCGTCCAGCTGAATGGACTGACCCACCGGAATATTCTTCAACCCGGTGTGGACCTCAAGAAGCTTCTTGGTCGCCTCGTCCGCGCCCTCAAGGTTCATGAACGTGTTGATGGTCTCGCCGTCGAGCAGCCCGAATTCTTGGCGCAGCGCCTCCATCTCCGGCTTGGTCAGCCCAAGCTGTGTGCGCATGGATTCGAACACCGGCTCCCACTTAGCCAGCTCGGCTGTAGCGTCACCGCCGTTAGCGGCGACGGCCGCAAGGCTGGACCGCATTTCGTCCAGCATGTCAACCACCGGGCCAACGTTCGCGTTGTCCCAGTTCAGCTGCCCGTCCGGGCCGAACAAGTCCGGCACCGCCTCAAGTTTGGAGGCTTCTGCGCTCAGCTTCTGGATAGCCTGCGCCTGATCCAGCATTGCACGGGACAGGTCCTGCGGAAGCAGACCAAGCGCCTGCATAACCTGCTCCATCGCCTTCATCTTCTGCTCAGCGTCCGAAGACGAGCTAGCCAGAACGTCCAGCCCCTCAGACGCCTGCTTCATCGCCTCCGGCAGGGTCCTGCCCGCGCTCACCAGCTGGTCAATCTCACTACGGGCCTCCCGCAGCTCCGCCGCCGCCTTCTGCCCAGCAGGCCCCGACGCCTCCAACGACGACAACAGCTTGTCGTACTCAGGACCGCCCTTAGCCACAACAGAGCTGAGGTCCTCAGCGGTAAGACCCATACTCTTCATCACATCGGTGAGGGCCTCGTACTGGTCCGCCAACTCACGATTCTGAGCAAGGTGGTCGTGGTACTCCCTGCTAACGTCCTTTAGGAACGCCTGACGCAGCCACGTCATGTTGCCCTCGGTCTCACTCATGGCAAGAGACATTGACCCGAACGTCTTAGACGCGGCCTCACCCTTCGACACAAGCTCGGCTAGAGAACCCGCAGCAACCGTCGACGCAGCGGAAAGTCCCTCACCCTGCAACTCGCCACGTGTACCGGCAACGGCAAGCCTCAGTTCCTCCTGCGCCTCCGCAGCATCACGAGCAGACGTAGCCATAGTTTCATGTGCCTGCTTCGCAGCACGAGACGCCTCAACCATCTTCGTGCCGAGAATCGCAGCACCCGCAATAGCGATATTCAGCGGGCCACCAAGGGCGTTCACCAGCCCACCCAAAGCAGACCCAAGACCCTTGACAGCAGTCGCAGCCACGTTCGCACCAGCCGTAGCAAAACCACGCAGGTGCGTGCTCGCTGCGCTCACGCTTGCAGCCGTCGTGTGACCAAACTGCCTCATGATGTGGTCAGCTGCGGCGAACCCGTCACTGGTGGCAAGAGCCGCAGTCTTAGCAGCAAGAGCAGCCTCACGGTGCTTAGCCGTCGCAGCCCGAGCAGCAGCAGCGCCCTGTGCGTACGAGGCAGCAATATCCGCCCCGAACTTCTTTGCCGTCGCGCCTGCTGCGGTGAACCCGGCCGACACTTTCTTCAAATGGCCCTGGAATTTCTGCCCCATCTCGGTGTTCAGCGCCACCGACGCTGCCTTCACCAGTAGCAGGGCACTCGCCATTTCCTTCACCGGTCCCGGGATAGCGCTAATGCCCTTTCCGAGGTAGTCAACCGCCCCCGTAGCGGTATCTATCGCCTCAGTCAGTGTTCCCACAGCGGACGTGCCAGTGTCCACAAACGGGGTCATAAGGGACGCACCGAGACGGCCCACAGCAGCACCGACGTTCTGCAACGACCCGAGAATGGAGTTACCCATCTCCTGCGCAGCCCCGCCCATACCGGACCGCATAGCAGCCTCAAACTCAGCGAAACCGATCTTGCCTTCAGACGCTAGTTTCTTGACCTCACCAGCAGTCACACCCATTTCCTGGCTCAGCAGCTGCAAAACCGGGATACCGGAGTCCGCAAGCTGGTTCAGCTCCTCACCCTGGATAATGCCACTCGCTGCGATCTTGTTGAAGATCGCGCCCATTTCGCCCAACGACCTACCCGAGATAGCAGCAGCGTCGGCGATAGTGGTCAGCACACCGGTCAGCTCCTCACCCGGCTTAATACCCGAGGCGACAGACGACGCTGCGATAGAGGCAGCGTCACCAAAACCGAACGCCGTGCCCTTCACAGACTTCATGGCGGAGTCCATGATTACGGCGGTGGACTCAGCCGTGTGGCCAAGGCCCTGCAGCTTGAACTGAGCGGTGTCAATCGACGTGAGACGCGCCCAACCCTTATTGAGAACAGCGCCGCCCACGGCAGCTGCGGACAGTGCGGGGGCAAGTTGCTTCACCGCCCCCAGCAGGCCTGTCAGCGCGGACTCAGCCTTCGGCAACGACGAGGAGGTTTTCGACCCGAGCTGGTCGGCCTCGCTCCCCGCCCTGTCAAGGCCAGTGGCAAGCTGCTCAGCAGCAGCAGCCGAAGCATGCAGTGACCCAGACATGTCCCGAGGTGCACTGATCTTCCCGGTTGCGGCTCCCGCCTGCTCCAAAGACGACGCAAGACCCTCAGCAGCCTTCCTAGACGAGGACAAGGCACGGGTCATGTCCTTAGGGGCGTTCACCCCGTCCGCAGCCTGCCCCGCCTTCGTCAGGGAGTCGTACAGGTCACGGGACTGCTTCACCGCGTCCTGCATGGACCGCTCAACCTTGGCCCCGACCTTCACCTCACCGTTCTGGATACGGGACAGCTCGGATTCGAGCGTCTCCACGTGGGATTTAAGCGATGTTAGCGCCTTCGTTGCTTGGCCCGTGTCGACCGTGACGCGGGCCTCAATATCTCCCATGTTGATCGCCATATGTGGTGCCTCCCCGGGCAGCTAGTCAGGATTAGTCACCTGCTACTCAACCCGCACCACAACAGCGGTCAGTCGCCCCCGCGCACTTGCCTACCAAGGGCCGTATCCTCCCCCAGTAGACGCACCACACGGGTGCGGAACCACCTGAACGACTTTCCCCTATACTCCGTCAGGTCAAGGCCGTAGAACGACTGGAAGTCCGTCTCGATCAGCCCCCAGTGGGTGAGCAGCGAGTCCCACGTGAGTGACACGGCCGACACGCCCTCGACCTTCTCCTCCCACTCACGCATGACCACGCCACGGTCCAAAAGGTCCTGCCGGTCAGGGAACATGAGCGGGCCTCCGCCCGGGTCGTTCTCCCCGTAGGCGCCCGGCCGGGGGTCATACCAGTCCCCCTCGTCGGATAGGGCTAATCCTTGCTCGTTTCGGAGTCGTCCCCGTTCGTCTCGCCAGCTTCCTGCGGGGTCTCCTGGTCTTGATTCTCCACGAGGTTCAGATTCTCCGCCGCCACCTTCAAAGCTTTTCCCAAGTCACGTTCACGGTAGAACGCGGTAGCAATATCGTCACCGAACCGGTACTTAGCGAAAATGGAGTTGACCAGACGGTCCACCACGTCATACGAAGCACCGTCGGCAACAATCTGGGTCAGGAAGTGGCCCTTCGGTAGGCCGGTGAACTTCCATGCTTTGGAGTCGAACTTACCGCCGGTCAGAATCGCGACACCGTACCAGCTCATAGCGAGCTGCTCGTCCTCCGTCACCTCGGCGGCTTCCAGTCGCTTAGAGTAACGGGACAGCCAAGCCTTGAATGCGGCGACGTTCGCAAAGTCGAACGACTCCTTGTATTCCTTCCCCCGGAACTCGAACGCCACGTCGTAGTCGTCGATGAATTCTTCCAGTGCGCCAAAGTCAGCAGCCATAGTGGTCTCCTATGCACGGTCCCCTTCGTTGTGGTTAGGCGGTGCGCGGGGGCGGGAGACCTAACGCCCAGCCCGGCACCTGGACACAGAGTTAACCCCCGCCAACCATGCGGTCAGCGGGGGTCAGCGGGCCTGTTGCTAGGCAGCAGGCGACTCAGTACCGCCCGTAGAAGGGGACTCACCGCCGGTGCCCGGCGCGTCCTCAACAGGCAGCTCGTTCTCAGCGCCGGTGTTACCCGGGCGCAGAACTGCCAGGTACTTCTCCATGTCCACCACGACGGACTCCTTCTTGAACGCGCCGTCCTCCACAGAGTGGATACGGGTCGGGGCGCAATTCGAGGTCATAGTGGAAGTGAAGGTACGCAGCTCGTTCGCGCCACCGCCGGTGGTGAAACCGTTGGTGGCGGTGACTTCCCAACCCTCGTCAATGTCGGTGCGCCACACACGAACGTCGATGGTGCCGTCCGCGCCAAGCTCACCACCGGACACGTACAGCAGCTCCTGCGACTTCTCAAGTACCGGCAGGCCGTCAATAGCCACGAACTTACCCTCGGCCGTGATGGTGAGGGAGCGACTGATCTTGGTGGTGCCGGTCCAGCCCTGCATGTCGATGGTGGTGGAGTCCGTGTCCTGCGTTTCGATGTTGACCTGCAGGTCGGTCACACCACGAAGGAACGTCCATTCGTCGGCGGCTGCGCCAACCGGCTTGACCTGGATAGCCCAGTCACGGCCCAGCTGGTCGCGCAGCTCGCAGCCGTTCGGCATAAGCTGAAACTTCGCCATTGGTAATCACCTTTCTAGTGATGGTTGCGGTAGGGCCGACAGCGGTAAGTGTCTACTGCGACCCAGCGGGTGTTTTGGTCTGGCACAGGCGGGTCACTCACAACCCGTTCACAGATAAGCAAGTGCATGTCGGCGGTCAGCTCGTACCGTTCCCCCGGGCGGTGCAGGGCATGGAACGTAGACCGTTGCAGTTCCCACAGGCCCTGCTGGTCCGGGGCGCGATGGGCGACCATGAACCGTAGCTCCGGCACAGTGTCAGAGTCACGGTCGGCTTGCTCCCACCCGGAGGTGACCATCACCGAGGTGTCCGGCTGGTCAAGCCACCCGTTGACGAACACCCCCACCGGACCGTCCTGAGGTTCGAGCGGGTCCGGCACAACACCCCTTTGGTGCAGGTACATCGCCACGTGCATGGCAAGGTCCGGGTATGTTCTCGGCAGACTCGTTGGTGTCACAGGACCCCCTTAAGGTGGTTAGCAATAATCTGCTTCACGACATGGTCGTGGTCTTCAATCGTCTGGGACAGGAACTTGGCCTGCCCGCCACGCGGGTGATGGAAACCAACGCCCTCGTGCTGGTATCGGGCGTAGACGATATTGAACGCCACAACAGCGGTCATACGGTCAGACATGCCCGTCGGCAGTGTGGTGGCGACGCTGTTACGGAGGAACCCGTCACGGATAGGGGCGCGTCCGGCGGACACTGTCTCAATGACTCGTGCCCCCTCAGCCAGCCCACGGGACGCTGCCGCCCTAAGCTCAGCAGCTACCCGGTCAGTGTTGATGGTGCCCTTCACCGGATAGTCACCTCCACAAAGTCGGGGGTCATTCCGGTGCCGGAGTCCACCCTGCGGGCGGTCACCACTTCACGCGACGGCTTCAACCCGAACGCCTCCGGCAGTGTCACCTTCCACCCGGCGTCCGGTAACGGCCCGTCGGCGTGCCACCGCAGTGTCGCAGCGGCGGTGACTTCTTGCCCGTTACGGTCCGTCACTGTCTGGGCCTGCCCGTCTACCGCGGCATGGACTTCTAGCTTTGTTTCCCCGGCGGTCCTGCCGAGCGCGTCACGCACCCCGGGCTTCACCAGTGTCACCGGGTGCCGGAACCATATGGTGTCAATCTTGTCGGCATACCGGTTCATCGCCACACCCCCGGCTTCCCTCCGAGCAGCCCGGCAGCGTCCAGAATCGCCTCAGCCTCCGGCCCCAAACCGCCGTTAAGGAAAAACGCAAAGCCGTTGTCGGCGGTGCCTGTATCGAACGTCAACGACGCGCCCTGGTTGCTGGTTGACTTGAGCTTAGGTTCCACAGTCGCCCCACCTGTGGTCAGGTGCTCGCTGACACCCGCCGTGTCGTAGGCGGTGACCTGAGCTACGACGGCGTCTTCAATGGCGGTCCTGTACGGCTCGTCCGGTTCCCCTCCCGTCGTCGGGTAGTGGGCGTGGCGGATAGCCTTCATCACCACGTTGCGGGCAATCATTTCTACACCAGAACGCTCCGGCATGTTTCTCCCCTTCACCTTTGTTGGGTATGTGTTAGCCCCCGCCCTAGTAACCGCGTTGTGCGGCCCAGGGCGGGGGCTACAGCCCGTGCCAGCGGGGGTGCGGGTATTTAGGTGTCTGCGCTACCCGCGAGCGCCAGGCGGTCTCTTACGCGGCTGGGGTGGAAGCCTCGCCGGTCTTGAGCTGAATATCAGCCATAGCCAGAGCCTCCGGGCGCAGCACCGCACCGCCGTACACCTGCAGGCCCGTGATCGCACGAGCGAAACGGAACGGCAGCATGGTGGACTCCGCCACCTCGGTGATCTGGTAGCCGAACGCGGTAGCCATCGGGTGCCCAGCGATAACCGTCTCACGGCCACTGATAGTCGGAACCGTCGGGGCGGAGATGATACGGAACCCGAGCAGGCGACCAATCTCACCGTTAAGAATGTTGGTGTTGTTCACCGCCTTATCCAGGCGGTCGTCCTGCAGCAGCGCGGCCTCCATGTCCGGGCCGACCATCACGAAACGGTCGGTCTTCGGGACGTGCGTAGTGTTCAGCTTCTGGCGAAGCGCGACCAGCACACGGTAGGCGTCCTTCTTGTCAATGTCGATCTCGGTGTTGCCCAGCTTGTTGGACGCCTTAACGCCGTCCTTCATGAGCTTGCCGATGTAGGTGTCCACCTGCTCGGCCATACCTTCCGCCGCCTCGTTGACGGCGTCCGGCTTCACATCGAGACCGGACTGGACACTGGACACCAGCGGAATCTTGAAGTTGAAGTAGTCGCCCTGGTCGATCTTGAACTTGCGGTCGCCGAACTCGAGGTCCTCGACCACCATGTCCTCAGACTCGTCGTACTTGCGGATAGTCGGGCGGCCAAGGTTAGAGACGATAACCTCGTCACCCTTGCCTCGGATTTCGCCTTCGAAGTCACGGTTCGTGACACCCTCCTGCGCAAACGCCCAGGTCTGGCGAAGGGGCTGCATAAGGGCGGACGCGACAACCGGGCCGATAACCGGGTCCCACTGCGGGATAGACTGCGGAACAGCCATTGGGGTATTCCTCCTAACGGAATAGATGGGGGTTAGCGGGCGATACGGCCCTCCCTGGACGCCTCGTTGATAGCTTCGTAGTCACCTGCGTCGTACAGGCGTTTCAGCTCTTCGGCCCCCAGGACAGGCTTCTCGCCGTTGCTGTTGTTCGGTGGTGTTTGGGCGTTCCCGGAGCTGCGCGGTGCCTTCACTGCGCGTGCGTCCTGGTAACGCTCCATCGTGTCTTTGACGAGTCCGGTCACCTTCGACTCCCACTCGTCGCTTCCCCACTCCGGTAGACCCTGCCCACGGAGGAACGGCACGAGGAATGCCTGGTCCCCACCGGCACGCTCAACTACCTGCCGGAGTTGTGCGTCTTCCCTAAGCCGGTCGAGTTCTGCCTGCAGCTCCGCGCTACGTTGCGCGTTGTCTGCTGCTTCCTGCCGTGCCTTCTTGAGCATGGTTTCCGGGTCGTCGTCGGACTCGAAGCCGAACAGCTGCGCCACTTTCTTCTTGAACTCGGCGGACTGCTCCTGCACCTCTTTCGCTTTCACCCTGCGGTCACCGTTCTCGTCTTTGAGCTTGCGGTTATCCGCTTCCAGCTTCGCGATGTACTCCCGGAGCTTGTCCGGGTTGTCCGCGTCGTCTGCCTTCTGGGCCTGCTCCTGCGCCTTGTTGAGGGCTTCACCCGCCTGGGTGTAGTTGCCTTCGTCGGTGTGGCGTTGGGCGGCCTCGGCGGACGCTGCGGCGTCACGGAGTCTGTCTTCTGCTTCCTTGACGCTTGTAGGGGTTTCGGCGTTGTTGGTGCTGTCGGCCATGCGAGTCTCCTAACGGTTGGGTGTTGTGCCGCTCCTTGTCGGTCACACCCCGGAGACTCCCACGAGTAAGCGGGCGGTCAGATTCTCCGGCCGCGTCCGGCCTGAGCCGCCCACACCTTCTCTCGGTCGTACCGGCGTACCAGCCAGGGGTTGTTCTTGAGGTGCTGGCGTTGACGGGCCTGCCAGAACCTCACCCGTTTCTTAGCGTCCTCACGTGCCCTGTCGTCCATTGCTGCGGCCTCACGACGTTTCCACTGGCGAATCATGCGTTCGTTGTGGCGCTGCTGCTGCTCAGTGAAGAAGTCTTCTTCGGTAGCGTCCACGTCGTCTGGTAGCTCCACCCCCGGCGTGTAGGCCGTCAGTGTGTGGCGGCAGTTCACGTGCAGCAGGCCCTGCGCTACAGCGTCCTCAAACGTGGCGGTGACGTACACCGTCGTCGGTTCCCCTGTCGCACGGTCGGTCACCGTCCGGTCCCCCGCCATACCGTCCGTGGACAGAATCTTGTTCTGGAACGGTAAACAGTGCGCGTCTGCGCCCTTGTGCTGAGACACCAACAAGAGCGTCACCCCGGCGGTCCGATACCCGCTGATACGGCCCGCGTTCTGGGCGCGGTTCACCCCTGTGCGCAGCACCATCTCCCCGTATGTGTCCAGCCCCCACCTACGGCCAGCGGTGTCCCGGTAGGCGGTGATACCGTTCGCGGCGAAGTCGTTGAGGATATTTTGCAGGGCACGGTTCCGGTCAGCACCGGACGCGACCATGCCGCCTACCGCTACCCGGGCAATGTCCCTGAACGCGTCCTCAGTGGCCCTCAGGACGTTCAAACCGGCGGAGGTGAACGCCGCCCCTTGCTCCACCGCCACAGCGGTCATGGCGGGCGCTGGAACAAACTGTCCTGCCGCTGTCTCCGCCACACCGTCAACCCACCCGTTGGCTAGTACTCGTTCTAGGTCTTCCTGCGACGGTTCCGCCGCCGCAAGAACGGCGCGGGCCTTCTCCATGAGCTGTCGGAGAGCCGTAGCCTGCTGCTGATACCAGTCGCGGGTGCCCACGGCCTCGATACTGATTTCCTTGAGTAGCTCAATTATTGTCAGCTCCGCCTGCCTGTACCCTTCGAGCAGGTACTCGATGTCTTGTTTCGTAGCCACTTACCAACCGTGGTCTTCCTCGTCGTACATGGCCTCGTTCATGGCTGTCTTTGCTGCTTCGAGCATTCCCAACCCGGTAACCAGGGGCACATCGTCGTCGTAGCAGGACACCCCGTATTCACCGTCTTCCCACATTTCGTACTGGATAGTGATGGTGTGCAGGACAACCCGGTTCACAGCGCTCCCTTCTACTCGTCGGTGTGCGGGTCACTATCCGGCGCACCCATGAACGGGTCAACCAGGTTCATGCCCTGGTCTTGCCGGATACGTTGCACCTCCGTGTTAACTTCGTCTTCGCCCCACTCCGGGTGCAGTGTTTTCACACCGGTGTAGGTACTCGCAGCCCCGCTGTCCCGCTGGGCCTGCACTGTCTTCGCCCGGTCAAGGTCCGTGTCCTGGATAGGCTCCACCATCGCGATTTTCGGGAGTGTCTGCGGCACCGGCCACGCATTCATCAAAGCGTCCATGCACGCCCAGGCGTAGATGATGTGCTGTAGCCCGGCCCGCCAGTACCGGGAGCGAGCGCGCCACGTGTTCATTGTCTTGGCGGACTTAGCCCGAATCTCCGTGGCCGTCATGTTCGTGCCGGTCTGCGGGTCAATCCCGACCGTCATAGCAGACAGCCCAACCGCCCCCACGGCCCTCAAGGTGGCGTGTTCCACCACCTTGAGGTATTCCTCTACCCGCATATCGAACTGGACTCGTTCCAGCGTGGAGGGGCTGTCCGGGTTCGCTGATTGGCCGATCATGTACACATCGCGGAACCAGTCGAACACGCTGCCCTGCCCGGGGGACAGCGTGTCCAAGTAGTCCTCCGACACCAGCAGGCGGGCGCGGGCGGAGTCCACCTCGTACCACAGGTCCGTGTACCCCTTGTCAATGTCTTCCCACAGACCACCAGCGAACTGAATATCCGATTTGCCGTAGTAGCGGAGCTGGTCGTGTGTGGACCATGCCGGGTTCTTTGCCCGGTTCGGCACCATCACCGCCGTGAGCACACCCAGGCCGGTGTGAATCTTGGTGCCGTCCTCCACCTCGTCCGCCAGGTACGCGGTCTCCTCACGCTCCTCATACGGGACCGGCTGGCCGAGGTTATCGTCCGACCCTTTCCACAGCTGGTATTCAATCTCCCCGACCCTGTGGGTCTGGGTGAGCCGGTAGACCGTCCGGTCCGTTGGGGAGTCCCGGAACTCGTCTACGAACGTCACCTCCGTGAGGCGACCCCACTGGTGTGTGGCAAAGGCCTGGTCCGCGTCTACCCACTCAATCCACGGGTGTGGGGCGACGGCGCTGTTCCACACGATACGGCCGAACTCCCACCCGAGGGCGGAGCATTTCTGCCCGGCTTCCACCATGTCGGCGGTGAACCCGTCGGAGTCCACCATGTCCCGCAGGGAACGTTCCAGTTCGTCTGGCCAGTCCTCCGCGGTGACACCCACGGCGTTACCGAATAGGAGGTCCCCGATGGTTTCGGTGAGTTCGGCGGCGACCGGCAGGTGACGGTCCACGTGCGCGGAACCATGCCGGGGGGCGGGGCGGCCAAGTGCGGCACGCGCCCCGAGACCTACTAGCCCACCGTTGTACTGGCCCCGCCACGTCAACGGTTGCGGCTCGTCCCTGGTGGTCTGCTTCTTGATTGCTGTGAGGTCACCAGTGAGCCACGCCTTGTCGCGCTTCACGGAGTCTAGTGCGGCCCGGTATTCCTGTGGTGGCCACTCCATGCGGGGGTCTAGCTTCACAGTGTTGTCTCCTCTACGTCGGCGTCACTGTGGGCTAGTCTCCCCACGTCCAATAGCGGTCAGAGGGAATACTTGGCCGGTGGGACGGTTTCAGACGGTGGTCACGACGGCGGGGCGTACACGATTCCTCCACAACGACTTAGACGAGTACACCGCGTACCTCAGCGCGTCCGCGTGGTGGTCGTTCACCTTCACCGGTTTATCTTCCCCTCGCTCGGTTGCTTTAGGGTCCCACCTGTACTCCGACAGTTCAGCCTGCAGCGCGGGTGTGCCGGGGGCGAGCAGTAGGCGCTGCCCGTCAAGGTTCGACGCGACCGTGTTAATTCCGTCCACCACACGGTTTGACGCTTTCACGAACGGCAACCTGCGGCCCCTCATTTCCTCAATGAACGACGCGGCGGACGGGTCCGCGTACCGGCGGCGCGGCAACCCCCCATACTTGAGCACCAACTGGTTCTCCCAGTTGGTGTAGGAGTCAGCCAGTTGCACGTCCGTCATGCGTTGGTCCCTGCCCGGGTTGGGGTTCCACTCGTCCACTACCCACAGCACCCCGTCATCGGATAGGGCGAGGGCCACACCGGCGGAGGGGTTGGTGACACCGTAGTCCACCCCGGTGGCGAGGAGCTGCAAACCAGCCGGGTCGGGCAATGGCTGCACCATTGTGTCCGGGTCCCACGACTGGTACACCGCCCCCTCCGCGGCCACCCACTCGGCAAGAATCATGCGGCGGTAGAACAGGCCGGTGTACTGGCGGTGCAGACGGGCCACATACTCCGGTGGCAACGTCGGGTTCTCTTCCAGGAGGAACTTCTCAACATGGACGTCCGGGTCGTTCTTGTCAATCACCCGGCGCTTCAAATAGTGGTTGCCCGTCCCCGGGTTGCAGGTCAGCAGGGCGCGACTATTCGGCAGGGATAGACGGGAGTACAGCATGTCGTAGAACGACTCAGGCCAGCCTGTGGCCTCGTCACCCCACGCGTTCTCCACCGTCAGACCTTGGATAGCCAACCAGGACGCCTCATTGTTTGCGCCCACGACGCTGAACGGTTTACCGAACAAGGTGCCGGTGGGGGCGTTCTGCCTGTACCGCAGGTGTGGGGCGATAGCGGCGAACTCCGGGCGGGACACAATCGGCTGGAAAATATTACGCCACACCGTGTTCGTGGAATACCCCACAACTAGGTTGGTGCCTTGCCCCGTCGCCATGCTCATGCGGGCAATAAAGTCGTGAATCTGCCCGTAGGTTTTCGAGGAACGCACAGACCCGTACCACAGGTTCACCGTGGCGGTTGACTGGTTCAGTGCGAGCTTCTGCCGGTTAGATAACGCCACACCCTACACCTCAAACTCGGCAGGGTCAGCCTCCATAATCGTGGCGAACATTTCCTGCAGGTTCTGTTCCACATTGATACTGGCGTCCACCTGGATACCCGTATCGAACCCGTTAAGCCGGTGACGGGTCTGGGCGATACGGTTCTGGGTCTCCACCAGTTTCCTGATCTGGTCCACCCATTTAATGTCCGGGCCGTCCTTCTTAAGCTTCGCCAGACACCGCCCGATCTCGGCGTTCAGCCGCAGGTGCTGCTCCTCGGAACGTTCCAGCTCAATCTTCATCACAGCCTCGGCTGGTTCCCGCGTAATCAGGTCCAGGGCCTGCTTCACGTCCCGCTCCGCCTGCGACGTACTGATACCCAGCTCAGTGGCGATCTGCGGGTACGACAGCCCTTGTTTCCTCTTCCGCAGGGCGTCCGCCATGCGCTCCCGGCGCTCCTGTGTGATTCGGGTGCCTTTTCGTCCTCTGCGCGGCATTGTGGTCTCCTCTACTTCCCTAGCCTGTTGGTTTCCCTAGTCCAGGCCCGTTACGTCCCCGTCTGCGTACAGTTCTTCGAGGGCGTTGTGGGCTGCTGCCCAGAGGCCCATTGCTGTGAGGTAGGGGGTGCCGTCGGTGACTTCCACACTGATTTCGGGGTGTCCGTCTACTAGCACTTCGGTGAGGGTGATTTGGTTTAGGGGTTGTTCGTTGTCGTGTTCCACTGGTTCAGGGTGTGTCGTGTGTGGTTGCGGTCAGGTGTCGAGCAGGGTTCGTACCGCGGTGGCGGCTTCCACCGCCAGGTCAAGACCCCCGTAGCCGGAGAAAAGACTGCCGATTTTCTTAGCGCCGCGCCCAGGCCCTTTCATGTTTCTCCGCCCACCTATTCCCCAACCGGAGGTTGACCGGTCAGCAACGCCACTCATGGGCATTCTTCGGCAGTGCGTTGCCTAGCGGGCTGCGGTATGCCTTGCCCGGGCCGGTCACGTCGAGCACAGACTTCGCCCACTCGCGGGCTACCCCCGGGGGCACGGTGATGGTCCTGCCCTCCGGGTCGAGGGTTGCCCCGGCCGGTATAGCGATTACCAGTTTGTGGTTAGTGGTCATAGTGCAGGTCTCCCTTGTTGGTGAGTACCCCGCCCAGGACTCGAACCTGGAAACCATTGCTGGTGGCCGAATTCGTCGGCTCCGCTCGCCGTTACGTTGGCGGGGCGCGCACGCTAGGAGGTTCTGCTGGCCAGCGTTTCCTAGCGCGGCGGGGCAGCAACCAACAAAGGACATGCTCGGCGGGTACACACGTCGCCCGCTTACTCC
>ERZ1032446.61-NODE-61-length-22249-cov-18.357124_pt1 | contig 22249 bp, 15 predicted proteins | sample MGYA00518035_ERZ1032446 | MGnify/ENA primary metagenome ERZ1032446 (study PRJEB33718, sample SAMN03160204) | human skin metagenome | collected 2014-02-25 | study: EMG produced TPA metagenomics assembly of the PRJNA266117 data set (Human skin bacterial metagenome... | reverse complement strand
GATGGCTTTGCTTTGGATTTTCAGATTTTCAAGCAACTTAGCAAGTAGTGGATGGGCCCGAGTGCAAGTTTGCAAGGAGTGGATGGTTTTGGCGTGCAAGTTCTCAAGTAATGGATGGTTTGAACCTTCGTTTGCTGAGACTAACCACCCACTACCTGGAAATTTGTCCTAAATTCTGAAAAACCGAAATGCAAGCAAATGACTATTCCGGACACAAAATCCATGCCTGGCAAATCTGTCCACGTTTTGTCCGCACCCCGCTTTTTATTTTGACTTTTCTCTTATTTTGTTTTTTCCGATTTTCTCGATCTTTTTTCTTTTTCCGCTTTTGCTTGACCTTTTTTTACTTTTTTTCTTTCTTCAAAATTCTCAGCACGCCCGCTTTGCGGTAGCTCGTCACGAAACCCTCCGCCTCCCAGTCGGCGATTTGCTCAGCCATCGCGTCGATTTCTTCCGGATAGCGTTCGTCGAGAACGATCACGTCCGGCTGACAGGCAGGGTCTGACGCGTCGATGGGGTAAGACGAGCCGGGTCCGACGTCAAAAATCGAGGGGCGGGCCGCCAGAGCTGTGGCGAAGAAGCTGGAGGTATAGACGCAGTCATTTTCAGGGATAGTAGCAAGGGCTTCGTGCACATCCGGGCTGAACTGATCCAGCGAAGCCTCGGCCCGTTCCTGCTGCAGCCGCCGAGTCCACTCCGGCAACGTCAGCGCCGACGCTGAGAACAGAGCGACAGCCAGGAGGGCAGCAACAAGACGTCTGGCCGGGTCGGGGCAAGCGGCATGAAGGCCTGGCCGCCGGGTCGTTTGACTCTCCCAAAGCACCACAGCCGACACAAAAAAGATCAGCACCGTTGTGCCGTAGTGATATTGAAAATTCAGATTGTACTGGTAGCTCCAGTTGGCGAGCAGGTTAATCACCACAAAAGGCAGGAGCAGAAAACTATGGCGCAGCCGCCTGCCAAAGAGGGGCAAAAGGCCGAAGGGCAGCAGCATTTTAAGCAGATAAAGGAGCTTATCCGGCATAAAAAGCTGCTCCAAAATCCGGCCGGGCAGGCTGAATGCTGTCAGGGCGTAACCCAGCAGACCCCAGTCGGGCAGAGCCTGAATGTTTTCGAAGCGGTAAAACATAAGCCCCTCACCGCCCCGCTTCAGCCAGGCGCTGACAGCGGCAAAGAAAATGAGGGCAGCGAGCATACTGAAAAGCCCGGCCACCTGAACAGGGTTTAAGGAAAGAGCTTGCCACTGTTTTTTTTCAGATACTTTTATGGCTTGCCGTTTTTCTCCGGCCTCCTCATGGACGGGCCGCTCCGACGTTTCTCTGACCTCCTCATGGACGGGCCGCCCACTCGCTTCGCCGGCCTTAAGAGGGTCAGGCACAGCCTGAACTTCACAGCCCTGAACTCCACCACAAAGAAGCCAGAGTCCTACAGAAAAAAGATAAATAAAGGCATCTTCTTTCACTCCGAGCAGCAGCAGCGCAAAGACGCTGAAAGCGCCCCATTTGCGACGCAGCGCAGCCCAGAGCAGCCAGAGTATCAGGGGTGCAAGAAAACAATTCTCATGAAGATCATACATGCTGCTTCCGGAAAGGCCAGGATGCAGCAGGAGCAGCGCGCAGAGGGCGGTCTGCCAGCCGCGGGACAGACGAAGCTCACGCACGATCAAAAAGGCCGGGATAAGCGCAGAAGCTGCCACGAGAATTTGCAGAATCTGCAGGGTTTCCGGACGGGGCCACAGCTTATAAAAAGGCAGTAGCAGATAAAAGATGGGCGAAAAGTGGATCTGAAAATGCGAGAGCAGGGTATTTCGCTCCAGCGTGGTGAGCGGCAGTCCCGTTTTGGCCATGTTATAAAACATCTGCACAAAAAGGCCGAAATCGAAGTTGGGCGTGTTAAAGTTTTGCACCCGCAGCACGAGGATGCGGCTGAGAACACCGATATGCAAAAGCGCAAGCGGCAGGAGCAGCCAGCGGGAGCTGACGCGGGAAGCGGCAAAAAGCCACGACCTGAAGCGCTGCCGGCTTTTGTTTTGTCTGCTGGGAAAAACTGGCAAGGCCAGTCGGAGAGCACTTCTCTCAGAAATGCACTCGGCCTTCAGTACGGCATACTGTTCCGACGCGGACTTTTGGTCTGGAATCGAGCCAGAACCGGACTCCAAACACCCCGGAGAACGGGTCTGTTTCGAGCTATCCAGTGTTTTGAATTCAGGCTTCAATGCGGCCAAAAGAAGCACCGCCACGCCCGCCAGCAGCGCAGGCAGCAGCACCAGAAGAAAACTGCTCCAGGCCTTGACTTGTGCCGGCTCCAGGGCGGGTGTCTCGCCCGGTAAGAGCAGGAGCAGAATAAAATGGATCGCTGTGGTCAGCGCCAGCCCCAGAGGGAAAAGCCGTTGCGGCTCAGCTGGTATGGCCGAAGATATGGCGTGGCGGCTGAGGGAAAGAAGGACAAGCGAAAGCAAAAAGACCCCCAGCTGGATAAAAAGATCCCCACGGCGCAGCGCAAAGAAAAATAAATAAAGCGAAGCAGAGGTCAGCGCCAGGCGAAAAGAAGCTGCCACGGCATTTCCTTCGCCCGTATCACACACTTCGCCCGTTTCGCCAGGAAAGTCAAAAGCCCCTGTTTCCTGCAGCTCTCCCTGCCTGACATCTTCACCCGCAGCCGACTTGGCCGGTACAGCCGATGTTGCAGGAGCTTCCTGAGTCTTTACCTTTTTCGTTTCGAATGAGTGGCGACCAAAGCAAACAGCCGCAGTCTTTTTCTCTAAGCAGCTAAACAGTAAGAAGCCCAGAAGAAGACTCAGCAGGAGCAGCAGCAAAGCCTGCACAGCACTCAAATGATCGAAACTCAAAAAGGAGACAGGAAGCAGACCCAGCAGCCCGGCCAACTCAAGCAGCGCCTGCAAGAGGCAGCAGGCGCTAAAAAGGCAGGCGAGAATTTTTTTCAACCTAAGGATCATCATTTTCAGATTCAAACACGCAAGTATGTTACGCAATTTCTGCGTAATATTTTTAAAAATTATACGCAATAATGGCGTAAAAAAATTTAAATATCAACGCAAGTCCGATAAAATATCAGCGCATTATGTGCGTATTACGCCTATAACCATTGAGTTTTAAGCGATGGAGGATGTGCTTGAATGAGTTTGCAGCTTGTTCTTTCACTTCGTTTTAAAAAGGGGTTCTATGCAAAAATGCAGCGCAAGCCTCGAGGCTGCGCTGCATCTTTTTTTGAGCTTATTTTGGTTTTGGCCTAAGCGGCCAGGTTATCGCTCCAGCTTCCGGCTTAATGACCGTTCACGAGCTGCAGAAGCGGTGAATTCGCGTACTGATAGAGGTTGTAACGCCCTGTGGTCTGTGCGGTATTGCCGCTGGCGATCGGAGCGGCATAGTAGCCGACCTGCGGAGTGCCCGGATTTGTTGTGCCGACCTGCGGATACTGCGGATACTGCGGATATTGGGGATACTGTGGATATTGCGGATACTGCGGATACTGCGGGGTCGTTCCCCTGTACTGGGGCTGCGGCGGTGTCACAGTATTAAGCGGAGCTGCATAGGAACCCGGCTGATTGGGGTTATAGGTGCCCGGCGCGTAATAGCTGGTGATCCCGTTGGGATTTGTCACCCGTACCCAGCCGTTTTTGTTGTAGGAAACGCCGCCGGTCGTCGGACCCTGCGGCTGAGGCGCAGAGCCACCCCAGGGATTGTAAGTCGGATTGCTTTTACGCGTAAGCCAGTTAGGATCAGTGGCCCAGTTGGGCGAAGAGCTGCTGCGATTGTCTTTTTGCGTAAACCAGTTGGGATTTGTGGCCCAGCTGGAAGAAGAACTTCCCGTACTTGTCCAGCCGCTGCTTTTGACTACAGGCTTGAAGACGAGGTTGCCGTTTTTATCGACCGTAGGATTGTTGTAATCCCAGTTGAAAATTTTATTCTCGGCCAGCCGGCGCGGCACTTTCTCGCCATTTTCGTAGACCATGACATAGTCGCCGGATTCCCAGGTGTTGGATTTGCTTTTGCCTGTACTGTTACTGCCAGTGAACCCATTGTTACGCAGGGGGTCAAGGCGATAGCCCCTGAGAGCAGCTTCGGCATCGCTCATCAATTTGCTGGTGCCCCATTGATCGACAATGTAGTAGTGATAGCCGCGGGGGATTGACTGCTGGTTGCCGATAGTGAAGCCGCCGTTACTGTATTTCTGCACCGGCTCTACCGAATAACCACCCTGGCCATTCGGGACAAAAACATAGCTTTGCGTGCCGGTGTTGATGGGGCGCGCATAGGAGGGACCCTGCGTGCCGGGCCAGGGCTGCTGCCAGCCAGTATTACCGCCCGTTTTGCCGACCGGAACGCCATTGTAATAGTAGGTGATGCCGGGAACTCCCGTCGCCGAAACCTGGCTTTCCAGCGGGAAAGAGGCAAAGGCGAGGAGCAGAGCAAGGCTCATTAAAAATAAAAATAATTTGTGCGAACGTTTTTTCATAAATCGCTCCTTTATTCACATGTGCTGCTCAAATTTCGTCTCCTGATGGAAAAATGCTATCAAGGCAATGTTACAGGCCTGCAACAATCTGATTAAAATTCGTCTCGATGCTGTAAACAAGGTGAAACTCCTGAGACAAAAAGGGGGAGGCTTTTGCCTCCCCTGATTGCCAATGTTAAAGATCTTATTCACTTATTTAGAATGGTATAGCTCTATCCAAGTATTTGTCAAAGCCTATCCAACTTATACATGTTTAAGCTTAAGCACAGTTTCTCATGTCGGTGCTATTCCCTTTTGGGAACAGCCTGGCCGTTATCCTTAATGATTACCGAAAGTCACCACATAGGGGCGCACCACCGGACGGGTGGGGTCATCCAGCATCGGGTTGATCATGGACTGGCCGCTCAGCGGATTGACCATGACCGGGGTCGTGGCCTGACCGTAATTCAGCTGATAGCTGTAAGGGTTGGCATACTGGAAAAGGTTGTAGGTCGAGGACGTTTGCGAAAGGTTCCTTGCATAAGGATTCTGCGGGTTCTGCGTAGAGGCCGCATAGTTCACATAGGGACGATACGTCGTTGAACCCTGGTTTCCCGGATAGGCGCTCATGCCATTGGGGTAATAGGGGTTGATTCCGTAGGGATTGTAAGTCGGATACTGGTTTTGCGTCTTTGCAGCCGGACGCTGTTCAAAATGATAAGTTTTGGTCTTTGCATCATAAACCAGATTGTAATCGGCATTGCTGTTGCCCCAGTAAGAGCGGTTCTTGGGGGCTTTGCGCTCCTCAAAATGATAGGTTTTGCTGTCCTTATCGTAAATGAGGTTGTACTGCTGGTTACTGCCATAGCCTGCTGCATAGGTGTTCTGCCTGGCCAGCTGACAGCCGCGGCTGTTGCACTGGTAAGGCTGCATCGCTCCCTGCAGATATCCTGCCTGGCCGTACTGAGCAAACTGGCCGTAAGGATTACCCGGAGTGATCAGCTGAGGGGTCGTCATCTGGCTGTAACGGGGTTGAGCCTGAGCCTGCATAAAAGGCTGCTGATTCTGAAAATAGAGGCCCAGCAAATTCCCCGGCGCCATGTTGCCCTGAGGGTAACCATAAGGCATCATGCCCTGAGGGTAACCATAAGGCAGCGTGCCCTGAGGATAGCCGTAAGTGTTATAGTTGGGCGTCGTTCTCGGCTTATTAGACTGTCCCCATGGCGTGGTGGCCCAGCTGCCGTTAGGGGTGGCCGAGACAGCCTGCGTATTGAGGATCAGCGCAAGAGCGAAGATCAAAACGAAGCTGAGCGTAAAAACCGTCAGCGTCTTCATGCGATTCATCATAATATTCTCCTTAATGCTTCATTCATTAATGATCCGGATTCATAAAATTTCCAGAATCTTTACATCACCTGTGAGTTATCCCTGGATTCACAAAAGAATCCCTCTGCCTTCCCTGCACCCATCCCCTCGAAACGAAAGTCAGAGTGCTCAGCTTGTCAAGCTTTAGGAAGACTATGTAAGGTATTCTAGCAGGGAATTATGACGAAAAAAAGAAGCACAGATGAAATTACGCTTTCATAAACTCAACGTCAAAAGGATGACCCGATAATTTTAGACGTAGGAAGGTCGAACACAAAGGCCTGAAACCATTCATGACAGAAGTTCGGCCTATACGTTCATTCAGAGTATCTGCCATATGAGCATACGAAAAGGGACCCTTGCGGATCCCTTTAAGTGAACGTTTAACTGTTGAACGACAGTTGTTTCTCTAAGGTTTCGCTGATTATTTCTTCAGGAAAACGCCGAGGACGACGAGTGCGAGAGAAGAAAGAGCGACATAGAGGGTGTCAGCAGCGCCAGTGGCGGGGAGCTGAGCAGCGGCGGCCACGTTACCGGCCTTCGCGGCGTCAACCTGATCGCCAGCCTGAGCGGCGACGTAGTACAGGTCAACCGTGTAACCAGCCATGAAGTTCTGGCCCATGGTCAGAAGTTTGTTGTCGGAAACAGCATTGATCTTGGTCTGAGCAGGATCATACTTCAGATCGGTGAAGTAGCCCTTGCCATCCAGCAGCCAGTCGGTCGGGATGTCAGAGACACGAAGGATGTCGTCACGGGTCCAGAGAGCAGTCGCCTGCATCTGGGTATCTTTGCCGTCACGGATGATGTGATGGGTGATGGTGACGTTGTAGTTCGCCGGCTCGACGATGACGAGGACGCCCTTGACAACGTATTTACCAGTCAGTCCTTCAACCTTAGCTTCGGCTTTTTCCTGCGCAGCAGCGGCAAGAACAAAGCCCTCAGGATACTTATTCAGGAATGCTTTTGTAGCATCAGTCTGAGGGTTAACAGCTTTAACTTTTGCCACATAGGTATCAGCGTTGTCAGCGTCTTCGAAAGCCGGGAGACCTGTAAGTTTCAGATCGTCAATAGCTTCTTTGATAGATTCATGCATCTTTTCAGCAACTGCTTTCTGCCAATCAGCTTTGAAGCTCTTATCTTCGCCTTTGAGCCAGCTCAGAGGAGCATACTGTTCAGCAGTCACTTCATAAACATAGCTGAGCTGAGGATCAGGGATTCTGTAGCCGGCGAAACGGGCATCATTGGCGATAACGGACTGAGCAATGCTCAGAGGAGTCGCAACGCTGCCGAAAGTCGCGTTGATCGTGGCCACAGGGGCTTTACCAAAGGGGAAAGAAGCGATCTTGGAGACTTTGGTCTGGTCTTTGCCACCGAGGACACCGCCAGGGAGGCAGGTGTTGTCGAGAACCGCAACCCAGACAGGGACGCAGGAAGCGTCGCATTCCTGAGCCTTCAGGGTGCCGAGGCTAAGGGGTTCGTAGACGTAGGGGCAAGCCACCGTAATTTCGGTCTTGTCTTGTGCAAAGACTGCCATACTGCTCAGAATCAGAACGAGCACGAGAGGCAGAATGAGAAATAATTTTTTCATTTGTAGTTTCCTCCTAAAAATTTTCAGGTGTTGCAGCCGCGTTCATCTCGGCTGTACATGTAGTTTAGTCCGCCCGCTTCTTTCGTCATGGTACTTTTGTACTTGCTTTTCCCGCGCTCTTTTACAGTTCTGTCACAGGAGCATGAGCGCTCGTTTACAGCAAAGTCACAGCTTAATCGTTGCGTCAAAGCTCGGCGGCACATGTAAGGATCTGCGCGGCTTTCCGTGACTTTCTCTTAATATTAAATAAGTTTCTATTTTGTCTTGCCTCTTGTAGCTTGACTGCTGCTCGACTATAGCTTTCGCTCCGTTAGCTCTTGTCATTTTTTGTTGTAAATATGACAAGTTCGCTTCTTGATTACGCCACATTTGTGCATTATGCTTGATTGGAAGCAGAAATGGAGGTTCTCCATGATTAATGAAGCCATTGAACGACTTTTACTCTATGACGATCATCCTCTGATGATTGAAGCCAGCGAGTGCGCCACCGTGCGCTCTGAAAATAAACTGCTGCACGCCCTCATGCTTCTCTCTACCGTGGGCTACAGCGTTATCCCCGTGCTCGACCGCGAGCAGCGGCTGGTCGGCTCGATCAGTACCCCGCTGATTCTCAGCGGCATTAAGACCAGCACCGAATATAACTGGGATCAACTCGAAGAGATGACCGTCGGCGAAGTCATGAACACGCGCGTCGGCGTGCTGCAGCAGCCCTACGACCTCGAAGACGTCCTGCACAAACTCGTCGATTACAACTATGTCTGCATCGTCGATGACCACGGCCTGTTTATCGGTATGATCACGCGCAAGGAAATCCTTACGCGCGTCAACTTCCTCGCCCATCAGATCGATCACTACTATGACCTCAGCGAAAAGGACGCCATCCTCTCGCTGATCTCCTGATGCATTTGGATTATTTTAGTGGAAATATTTAACGGTTGATTTTCCAGAATCCGGCTTTATTATTACCGATTCTTTCGAGGTAAGACATTTCCACCAGCCTGGCAATGGCGCGCGACACGGTTCTTCTGGAAATACCCGTATGCTCGGCTAATTCGGTGTACGTTGCTTTAGGATTTCTGATGAGTTCCATGAGTACCGCCTCCTCTTTTTTCGAGAGCGGCGACCTGGCGTAAACCTCCTGGAAATGAGAACCATAAGCGTCACTCGCTGCATCCCTGAGGCCATAAGCGACAGTACTGGTGTCATCATAGGAGCCTGAGGCCAAAACGTCTTTGTCAAAGGGAATGTTGACTGTTATATAAGAGGGGCGGATATCAAAAACCTCTCGCCCATACTTTTCTACAACAAGCGGCACGCCATGGCCTGTATGCTCGACCAGTCCCAGGCTTAGAAACACCCTCATCAAACCGGCATTACGAGGTTGGCTGATGCCCTTAAAAAATTCTTCTTCCGTCATCCCATGAGGCAAGCCACCATGGGATGTAAACTCAATACGATCTGTAAAAAAGGACACAAGGGGTTCGCTGATGGTCCAGTCGTTATGGACGAGCATGTTGACCAGAACTTCATTGACGGCATCCGCATCGTAAAGAAATTTATCCACGCGCGGCCGCACCGTAGTGTCTGTCTTGCAAATATTTTCTGCAGCCAGCCTGGCCTTCATTTTTTGATAAGCAAGCAAAAGGCTTTGACCGCCGTAGTCGCTTCTTTGCGAAATGGCCGTTTTGTCTTTCCCGCGGAATTTAACAAAAATGAGGGGCAGCATATTTTGATCTGCCAGAAGTTCGGCCAGAAGATTGTAGCTGCCATCCTCTCTCTTCAAATGAAAAATGGCTTCAAAAGAGTGGTCGTTGACATGAAAACCCTGGCTTGTGAGCAAAATCTTCATCATATTAAATTCGAGGGGCGCATATCTCGCCGGAGCCATGAGCATAAAGTCCTCGTGCTTGAACTGTGTCCTGTAACGAAATTGAATTTCTGGATCTTCGCTTACAATGTACGGTCTCGCGCTTCCAATATCCGTTTGCTCGTTTTTAATGTACGGTTTCTCACCTTCAATATCCAGTTTAACGCTCTTAATATCCGGTTTTTCCATGTCTTTGAAGGTTCCGCTGATATGCAATGTCCGGTTTAAGAGGGGATGCTGCTCGTTCAGCAAGAGGTTTCTAAGGAAAAGTTCCAGATATTCCGTGGTTTCGTGAATGCCCTTTTTCAGATCGTTATAGTTTGCCCGAACAAGAGCGTTGCGGAAGTACCATGCGTTTTCAGCAAAAATATCGTTGGTCACGTCGAAGCCTAAGGTGCGTAAATATTTGATAAAAAAGACGGCTGTCGTTCTGGTGTTTCCTTCGCAGAACACATGGATTTGCCAGAGTCTGGATACGAACATGGCCAGGTGATGAATGATTTCATCCATTGAGAGATTTTTGTAGGAAAATTTTTTCTCTTCGGAAAAGTCGTAGTCCAGAGTAGCCCGCAATTCACTTGCTGTACCGTAAAGCACCGTCGCACCGTTCAGCACCCATTCTTTTTTGGTGATATTGTAATCTCTGATTTGACCGGCATGGGAATAGATTCCCCTGAATAGCTTTCGATGGATCGACAGATATTCATTAGGTGTAAAGCTAAAGGCCAGCTCAGACAAAAGTTCGGCGATCCTGGCTGAAACTTTATCTGCTTCCTCGGTGCGATCCTGCGTATTCTGAGCAGGATTTTCTTTATAGTAGCTTTGCAGCAGGGCATTGGCTTCTTCAAAAGAAATTTCACCTGCGATGTTTCTCAGGGCTGTGCTCCGCAAATAATCTGAGGTCTTAAGTCCGTCAACCGCCTGCAGACCAATGGCTGTATGCCAGGCATAGCCTTTATCTCGTTTGCCTGGGTCAGTTTCTTTGATATAAGCCTTAAAAGGATCACTGTTCACGCTGTTTACCTAAATAATGATGCGGGGGACGCGGGGTGTGACGCCGCAGAAGAGTTCATAGGAGATGGTTTCGGCGCGGGCGGCCTGGGCTTCGGGATCGACGGCGTTTGCGCCGCTGCCGCCCCAGAGGGTGACTTGGTCGCCGATGCGGGCTTCGGGCACATCGCTGAGGTCGATCATCATGCGATCCATGCAGATGCGGCCGATTTGCCGCACTTCTTTGCCGTGCAGTTTGAAGATGGCGCGGTTGGAGAGAATGCGGGGCACGCCGTCGGCGTAACCGGCTTCGACGACACCGATGCGCATGGGCCGCTCGGTGGTAAAGATGCGGCCATAGCTGATGCTCTCCCCTGCTGCCAGTTCGCGCACGGTGCTGATTCTGGCGACAAAGCGCATGACGGGGGTGAGCTTGATCTCGCGGCGCATAAAGTCGCCGTCGATGCCGCCGTAGAGGATAATCCCGGCGCGGCACATATCGAGGGCGTAGGCGGGCTTTTTGACGATGGTCGCGCTGTTGGCGCAGTGGCGGATGGCAAAGTGGATGCCACGCTGCTCACAGCCCTGGATGACGGCCATCAGGCGGCTGAACTGAAGGTCACGGTACTGCGTGTCCTCATCGGAAGCGGTGGCAAAGTGGGTGAAGATGCCTTCGGCCTTAATTTCCGGGAATTGCAGGGCAGCCGAGATGGCGTCGATCGTTTTTTTCTGATCGTTTTCGCGGGCGGAAAAGCCGAGGCGGGCCATGCCGGTATCGAGTTTGATGTGAACGAGCAGCGGGCGGCCGCTGGGCGCGGGATGGGCGCGCAGCTCGCGCGCGTAAGCTGCGGCCTCCTCCGTCGAAGAGAGGCACTGGCGCAGCTCTTCTTCGGCAAGAATGGGGGCGGCCTCCGGGGCGCTGCCGCTGAGCAGCAGGATGGGGCATTTCAGGCCGTTTTCGCGCAGGTGAAGGGCTTCTTCAAGGGTCGCCACGGCGAGGAAGCGCGCGCCCTCCTCACAAGCAATGCGAGCCACCTCCACTGCGCCGTGCCCGTAGGCGTCGGCCTTGACAACGGCACAGAGCGAGCTGGTCGGCGCGATTTTCTTCTGAATTTCACGAATATTGCTGCGCAGCGCCGGTCGCGAAATTTCGGCCCAGGCGCGCGCGTGAGGACTATCGTAATGAGCGGCAAAGGCTTCCTCTAATATGGACATACAAACGACCTCTTTTCTAAAAAAACCTGTAAAAGCCAGGTTTACAGCGCTTGCCGCTCGCTTCTGACCCGTTCTCTCATTTTTCAGACAAGACGGTCGTGAAGGCTTTTGCAGGCGAGCGGCAGGTGAAGCTCAGGCGATGCTCAGGTCGAACGCTCTTCTATACGAGAACCTTGTGCACATAAGGCGAGGTAAAGGCGGCGAGCAGACCCGCGTAGTTCAGCCTGAAGCTGAGCGGCTCGCCCACGCGCAGCTCGCGGTTGACATCGCTGATATCAAAAATGCTGTGATCCGAGGAACTGCCAAGATATTCCACGCCTTTGAGCTGGGGAACGAGACCGGCAGGGTTCAGATCCTGAGCGCCGATGGCTAGAATGACCCGACGGATCAGACCCTTGTCGACGAAGCTGACTTTTTCTCCCAGAGCATTGAGGCCGCTCTGCCCATCCGGCAGCGAGGGTTTGCGCTTGTTTTCAATGATCTCGGCCTGCAGGCTGAACACATCCTGATTGAGGCCGCCGATACGGTGTCCGAAGGAGGTCTCGCGGCCGAGCAGCAGCGCCTCGCCGATGCGCAGATGGTTGACCCTGGCGGGCAGCTCGCCCCGTTCGAGCAGGTAGAGGCTGCCGGAATTGCCGCCGGAAACATAGGGCAGCTCGATGGCATAGCGCTGTTCGGTACGCACGGCCAGTTCGGCCAGCTCGTCCATTTTGGCGCGGTCGGGAATAATCCCGCCGTAGCAGTTAAAGTTGACGCCCAGACCCATCAGGCGAACCCCTCGCAGGTTCATAATCTTGCCAATCAGCTGGTCGGCATCTTCGGGCATGACGCCTTCACGGCGGTCGCCCAGCTCCAGCATGAGGATGACCCCGTGGGTTCTGCCCTGCGTCAGAGCCGCGTCCGAGAGCGCACAGAGGGTGTCCCATTCGGAGTTCAGGCTGATGTCGCAGGCGGCCACCACCTCTTTGGCTTCGGAAATCATGGGCAGGCGCAGGAGCAGGCTTTGCTCAGAATAGGGGCGCAGACGGCGCATGTTTTCCAGCCGGGAGTCCGCAAAATAATGGATGCCGCCATCGGCAAGCACCTCGAGCATAGGCTCCCAGGCGCAGAAGCATTTGCTCACCGCGTGAAAAATCTTGCCCTGCTGCGCGAAGAGCGTGCAGAGTTTTTCGGCGTTCTCGCGAAGCTTGATCCGGTCAATCAGCAATGCTGGATAGTGCATGTTTTATCATCTCCATTAAAATAGCTTGTTCAGTCTCCGACAGGTGCTTCAGTCGCCAAGGCCCAGGCTGTGCAAAAGCAGTTTCAGCGCGGCTTCGGGGTGGGTTTTACAGAGCACCCCCAGCGACGCCATGATGTAGTCCTGGTCGATGCTGATCTCCGCTTCCGGCGGGGGCAGGAGCTTCTTGCCGCGCGGCGCACGGATTAAGGCTTCCAGAATCTGCCTGCCGTGAGGCAGACGGGTCAGCGCACCGCCCGTGCCGATCACCCGCTGAATGGCGGTGAGATCTTTGCCCTCAATATATCGCCGAACCCCGTCCGCGGTAAAGCGTTCGACCCACTGCCCGGCATGACGATCCAGCGCCACGGCGCAGGCTTTTTCGGTGAGAGCTTCGGCAAAGTCCAGCTGCTCAGGGGTTTCGGGTATTTTTTTCAGTTCTTCGACGAGGCGATCCGCCTCCGGGATACGTTTCTGTTGTTCTTCTTCGGTGAATTTTTCCAGGAGATGACGGCGATTCACAAAAACGCCGAGATCCCCCTCGACGCTGCGCTTGGCCCGGGGTTCCCCCTGCAGCGAAAACTCGATGTTGTTGGGGTTGCCTTCGGTCACGGAGTGCACGTCTGTGGTCGCTCCGCCCACATCAAAGACGAGCAGATCGCCCAGGCTCTCCGCCGCCAGAATGGCCGCCTCCATGACCGCGCCGGGGGTCGGCACAATCGGGCCGGTCACCAGTTCGCGGATTTTCTCCATGCCCGGGCTGTGAATGATGTGCTGCTCAAAAACGCGGTGAATCAATAGCCGGGCCGGTTCGGTGTTGATGCGATCCAGCTCGGGGTAGACGTTCTCGCTGAGATAGAGCTTGCAGCCAAAGTCCTCCGCCAGCAGTTTGAGCTCTTCATGATTGGCCACATTGCCCGCATAAATCAGGGGAATGCGCGGAAAATTCTCCATGAGCAGCTCGGCATTGTCGAGCGCCGTATCGCGCTCGCCATAATCCGTGCCGCCTGCAAGGAAGATGATGTTCGGCTGTATTTCGCCGATTTTGCGGATATCGGCGCGGCGCAGATGTCCGGCGGTGACGTATTTAATCACCCCGCCGGAGCCGAGGCAGGTTTCCCGCGCCGCCCGCACCGTCATCTCGTAGACGAGGCCGTGCACGGTCATGCGCAGGCCGCCGGCCGCCGAAGAAGACGCCTGCATCTGGCCCCAGTGGAGCTCAGACACGGCGAGGTTTTTCCGGAGGTCGGCCAGGGCCTCTTCCAGGCCAAGGGAGACATCTCCGGCTTCTACGGTCGTGCCGGCCTTGCCCTGCCCCACAAAGCGGGGGCGCTCGCTGGCCAGGCCGTCAAAGGCGTTGACGACGGTGGTGGTACTGCCAATTTCGGCGACGAGGACGTCGACATTCATGGGGTTGGGCCTTTCCTGCTTTCAGATTTCTGCTCCGCGTCTCGCTGGGCTCAGGATAAGCCCGACCGGGTCCGCCGACCCGAGCGATTGTGAGCGAAGTGAACGTTGGAGCGAGGGCGGTGTGAGCCCGGCCGGGCGGGGCCTCTCACTGGAGCCGCGTGGCCGTTTGCGCTCGCTTGCTCCGCAGCAGCCCCTTCTCGTCTCGCGGACTCAAGCTTCGGGCTGGCCTTCGCGGGCCAGGAGGGTTTTGACGATAAACGAAGCCACGTCGATGCCGTGGCTGCCGCGGCCAAAGCCGGCGTCACAGCCTGCCTTTACCGCTATCTCGTTGGTCACCTGCGTGCCGCCGTCGATGAGGATCAGTTTCTCGCGCACGCCGCGTTCGACGCAGATGTCGTTCAGGCGGTGCATGTTCTTGATGTGGATATCATCGTGCGAGATGATGGTCGATTGGAGAATCGCGTCGGCGTGGGTCTCGATGGCGGCGTCGACGAGTTTGTCGACGGGCACTGAGGTGCCGAGGTAGTGGTACTTGATGCCGAAGCCTTCGATCCCGCCGTGCTTGATATCGAGGATTTCTTTCAGGCCGACGGAGTGCTCGTCGTTGCCGACAGTCGCGGCGACGACTGTGATCGGGCGCTTGTGCACGAAGTCGCGAATCTCTTTGGCGGAAAGCACGGGAATCTCTTCGGGGATATCGAGGCTGTTGAGATCGACGTCAACGTCCAGCTCACCCTTCATTTCGATGTACGTGCCTTCGGCGGGCTGCATGACCTGTTTGTGAATGACCACGCAGTCTTTGAGGTTCATTTTTTTGCCGAATTCGAGGGCAGCAAATTCCGCCCGGCGGGCATCGCAGGGCAGGAAGAGCGTGACGGTGACGATGCCGTCAGCCAGCCATTCGACTTCCGGCCGGATGATGTTTTTGTGATCGTAGTACTGCCGCTTATCTTCAATGCGCTTATTGACGTTGTCTTCTTCGTCGAGTTCGTCGACAAAGATGATCTTTTCGGGCTTTTCAAAGGTATCTCCGCCGATGGCGTCGGAGGCTTTTTTGAACTGAAGCGGAATGTGGTTGTTGCCGTAGTGTACGGAAACCGGGGCGAAGTAGTCGTCCTCGCGCAGCACCACGGTCCCGGCGCCGATGCCGCCTTCTTTAAAGCGGGTGAGGCCGTCATCGTTGCGTTCGGGGTACTCGCCGCTGTCGATGAAGAAGCCTTTTTCGGTGGCTTCAAAGTATCCGCCGACAGCGAGCATCTCTTCCATAAAGAGAATGGCGCGTTCCTTGAGCTCGCGGACTTTTTCGCCCAGGGGACCTTCGCGGTCCAGCTTTACCATTTCGCGCAGGCCGTCCATGCCGTTGAGAGCCTGGCGGGCCGTATTGATGGCGTTGATGTTGAAGTAATGCCAGGGCACGTTGCGGCCTTCATCCGGCGTGATGGTGGACTGAATGTCCGCCGAAGTGAGGCGGGAAATCATCATGTTGAGCGTGTGCGTCACCGTGGCTTCGCGCGTCTCGGACTCCATGTACTTGGTGTTTTGCTGCGCGCGCATCTTGAAGTCGCGGAAGAGGTCGCGCAGGGCGACGGCGTAGGGCAGATCCAGGCGCATGCAGGGCGCGGGAGGCGCTGTCGGCGGCACTGTGGAGAGGGCGATGTTTTCCGGCTTGATGCCGCAGCGCCGCGAGAACTGGGAGTTGATGGCGTGCTGCACCATGAGTTCAGGCATGACCTTCCAGGCTTCCATGGCCGTGGCGTTGGCGTTGTGCGCGCCGTCAATCTGCAGCATGCCGCCGTAGGCGATGATGGCCTTGGATTCGCAGGCGTCGACAAAGCTGCGCAGGCCGTTGATGTTGCGGTAGAGCACGTTATACTGCGGGTCCTGATGGACGCCCGCCACGCCTTCTTCGACAAACATGACGGCGATGTCCGGCCCGGCGACCCCGGAGACATAGGAGTGGAAATTGAGGGGGCGGCCGACTTCTTCTTCGATGAGGTCGAGAGCGCGGCGCGTGGCGCGGCACTGCTTGCGCGTCACCGGAATGCCGCCGATGCCCTGAGTCGTGCCTTCGAGCAGAGAGTCGATATGGGACTGTCCTGCGGTGCGGATAACCATAAGGTGATCGGCCCCGTTCCAGGCGGCCATGCGCATGCGGCGAATATCGTCCTCAAAGCGGCCGGAGGCAATTTCCGTGGTAATCACGCAGTCGGGCTGCGGATCGATGTAGCCAAAACCGCGGCTGCCGGGCAGCGGCACAGACTGCTTCAGGCTTTCAGAAGTTTCGTGATATTCAAAGTCGCCGATGGTGCGCGGCACACAGCGTCCTTCACGCCAGTGCCAGGCGCGGCGGCCGGGGTGGTAATTTTCGAGTCCGTCGAGGATGGCTCGGATGTCGAGGCGCTCGTCCTTATGAAGTTCGGGCAGACCCGCCCGTGGATTCATCTTCGTTTCGGTCTTATGCTCACTCATGCCTTTCGCCTCCCTTCTCGAAAAGTTCGGCCACTTCGTCCCAGTATTTGCCCTGGGAAAGGGCCACGCCGGCTTCGCGGACAGGCAGATTCAGCTCCTGAGCGAGACGCCAGACGGCGTTGCCCGCTCCGTGGCCGAGCAGCTTGCGCTCCAGCAGTCCATCCACGATGGGCTTGGCTTCGATGCTGGAAAAGCCCATGCGCAGGAGAACGCTGCGCTCTACGGCGGGAGAGGTGTAAATTTTACCCGCCTGGAGCATGGGATCGACAAGCTCGTCGGCCAGTTTCCAGAAGCGGTCATAGAGTTCTTCATCACTGAGGCCAGCGAGATGCGCGTGGCGGCTCAGATAATCGTCTGGTCTGGGCATAAAAGCTCCTTTCTGAAAAAAAGCGGGCGGACAAGCCGCCCGCCGCGGGTTCAGGCTTCGATCTTACGGCCCAGTTCGGCCAGGGCTTCTTTGAGGAAGGCCTCGTCGCAGTTCAGTTCGCTCTTAAGATAGGCGACTTCTTCCGCAGCGATTTTTTCCATGCTCTCGACATAGCGTTTAAGTGCGGATTTGCGGAGTTTTCTCAGGTCGTAGTAACGCGCTTTGATCCTGGAGGGGTGATCCGGCAGGATGATGTTTTTGCCGGGGATCTCCTCTTCGGGATCGCCGAAGAGCACTTCGACGCCGTTTTCTTTGGCAAAGGTCAGCTGCGGCATGGGATGTTTGCCCGCGCCGGTGTACTCGGTTTCCTGAACGACGATCGTCTGATCTTCGGGCAGGGTCTGAGCGAGAGCGAAGGCCGCGGCCAGAGAAACGTTGCCGGCAGGTCCGCGCTCCATGCCTTCGAGGGCGGCCAGCGCTTCGGTGATGTAGAAGACTTCGCCCTGTTTCATGAGCATGTAAGCATCCATGTAGCGCAGGGGGCGGGCCGCGCTGCGCTTGACATCGCTGCGGTCGGGCTGCACGGCAAAGGGAATGCCGAAGCCGGTGTGGCCGGTGGTAAAGGATTTGCGGTTAAAGTCGTGATCGGAAGCCATGTGCAGGCCGGAGAGGTCGACGCTGGCGGCGTAGATCTTCGTGTGTTTTGCACCGGCTTTGCGCATGCCGCGGGCCGTGCCCGTCAGGTTGCCTCCGCCTGCATTGGTGGCGATGACGACATCCGGCTCTTTGCCTTCCATCTCCCGGAACTGGCGGACGATTTCCGCGCCCAGCGTTTCGACACCGGCGATGGCCGTAGCCGAATAGAGGGAGGCATCGTAAAAGCCTGTCTCCTCAAGGAGTTTCAGGGTTTCGTAAAAGAGCTCCGGGCCTACGGTAAGCTGGATGACTTCCGCCCCCAGGGCTTCGCATTTGCGCTGTTTTTCGAGAATTTCGGGCTGGCCGAAGCCGCGGCTGTCAAAGCACTCCTGCACGACGATGCAGTCGAGGCCGAGTTTGGCGGACATGCAGGCGACGGCGGCTCCGTAGTTGCCGGAGGTCGCGGCGACCGTGCCCTTGTAGCCGAGGCGCTTCGCCTCATAGCAGGAAAGTGCTGCGCGGCGGGCCTTGAAGCTGCCCGAGGGGTTCTGCGCCTCGTCTTTGACAAAGATGCGCGCACCCATGCCCTTCGGCGAAACTTTGCGGGCCAGCTTTGTGAGGTTGTCCATATAGACGATCGGGGTGTTCCCGACGTGCATACCGTGCAGAATTTTCTCGACTTCTTCGAGACTGTAGGGCACTGAACCCATCAGGGCCTCGTAATCAAAGTAGCCCTTGCGTTCAAATGTATTGTAATCGACACTGACGGCGTTTTTGATGATCTCGCTCATGCGCGACATGACGCCTTCGTAAGAGTAATCTCTCATGCTTCTGCCTCCCCAAACGCGATCTTTGTGACTTGCTGATGAATCCGGATGAGCTCGGGCTGCATTTCGCCGAAGTCATGCTGATAATGCACCGGACGGTTGCAGAGACGGCCTCTGAAACGGCGGCCGATCAGGGTTTCGATCTCGACCTCATCGCCCGTGTAGGCATCTTCCTGCAGGAAGCCCTTATCCCAGACCAGCAGCGGCTTTTCCGCCGTATCCGGAGGCACCGAGCCGGCGCGTTTGCCAGCCTCGAGCGACACGGTTTCGACCGTGACCAGGTCACCCTTCTTGTAGAAGCGACGTTCTTCATGCACGTTTTTCAGCTGCTCACTGAAATCGCCGAGAATGGCGTGCGGAATGGGCAGATCAAGCAGAGAGCGCAGACCCGGCTCCGCGTCGATGACGTGGGGAATCATATTGACGATCATGGCGATGGTGCCAATGCCGCCGGGGGTTTCGGGCTTAATGCGCAGATTCATATCGTAGTCGCCGCAGTGCAGGGTGATGTAATCGCCGGTCTCGACACCTTCGAGTCCGGGCAGCACCTGCTGGGGATGGTCGAGGTGGATAAAGTCCTTGCCGTCAGGGGTTTTGGCCCAGGATTGCTGACGGATACCGGCGACATGGCCGGGGGCCACATAGGCATAGGGAGGCTTGCGTTCCACGCTGGAAACGATGGGGTCTTTGCTCTGGCGGATGTCGGTGAATTCGACACCGAGGCCTTTGGCGATGATGCCGATGGACTCCGGGAAGCCCACGTGGCCAGCCAGTTTGCCCGCGGCATTGCGTTCAGCAAAGTCCTCCGGCGAGAGGCCCACACCCTGCTCTTCCATAACGGCGCGGCCAAAGGGCGAGAGGTCGTTGATGCGGGACGCTTCGATGGATTTTACATCTTCGCAGGCGCCGCTCAGCACCAGCACCAGGAGGTCCAGGACAAAGCCCGGGTTAACCCCTGTGCCCAGCACAGAAACATGATGACGGCGGGCCAGGCGGTCGATTTCCAGCGCGAGCTCTTTTTCCTGCGCCCAGGGCCAGGACATCTCCTCGGCTGTGGTCACCACATTGAGACCGCGCTCCAGGCAAAATTCAATTTTCGGGGCGGCTTTCGCCGTAAAAGAATCCGTGGCCAGCACCACGATATCGGCATTTTGCTTGTTGATGACCGCTTCGGGCTGGTTTGTGATGCGAACCTCCGGGCGCTCGCCCCGCTCGACGCCCAGGCGCTCATACATGTCCTTGCCGACAAGCTCCTCCCAGCCGTCCACGACGCCCGTGATTTCAATCCCCTTCTTTTGCAGGATCATGCGGGCAATTCCGCTTCCCATGGCGCCGAAGCCCCAGAGAATCACGCGAATTTTTTTCATAAGTTCCTCCCTCGCTCTCTTTGCCTTGCGGCCAATCGTTCTTTCTACCTTCCAGCAGGTACTGTCTCCAAGCTTGCAGCACTCTTGCGGAATCGGCAGTCTGACCTTTATCTGGCCTTATGGCCAGATTTCAACCCAAGCTGAAATCCGCTAAGCAACTGCGGCTTAAGGCTCCTTTTTACAGAGTCGGCTGTTTTGCTTGCTCACAGCCTTCTCCCCTTTTATATACACTTGAACATTTTAGCAGAAAATAGCGAGTTTTTCCCGCATAAATTGTCTTTTATGTATAGTTAAAGGTTTACTGAGCTGCAGCCTCGCTAAGCTGAAAACACAGCAACGCCGGAAGCTTGACGTGAGTCGTTAAAGCTTCCGGCGTTGTATTAGTCGTGAAAAGAGGTTAAAGCAGCCCTCTTTATGGTTTTAAGCTCTCTTTATTTATGGCTTTAAGCCCTCTTTATGGTTCTGACCCCTCGATGGGCGAAAGATAAAACCGGGAAACCTTGCCTTGCTCGACGCTGATCTGTCCTTTTGCAATTAAAGTCTTATCAGCATTTTCTTTGTTTTGTAATTTGAGTTCAAACTCAAAATCTTCCTGTTCACCGTTTTCAGAGGAGGCACCTTTCAGATTGATCTGGATTATCTCATAAATGGCTTTTTCTTCTGCCATACAGCGGTCGTATTCTGCCAGTGTGCGCTCCTTGATGATATCTTCGAGACATTGGTTTGTGCAGAGCGCGGCCAATTCCCGATGATAATTTTCGATCGCTTCTGTCTGTTCAGGAGGGAGTTCCTGTTTCCCTTTTTCTGTAGATAAAGGGGCAGATGAGCTTTTCATCGCGGAGATAAATGTGTCGTAGCGACCCTCTTTGTTGGCAGCAAAGAACACTTTCAAAAAGGATTGCGCTGCTTCTTCGTTTTCTTCATGGCTCTTTGACGCAGGAGAAACCGAAGCTGAATCAGAAGCCGATTCGATGACAGAAGCGGATTGGGTGACAGAGGCTGATTCAGATGGGAAAAGCGTACACCCTGACAGACAAAATAGAACACAAGTCAATAAAAAGAAGATAAGTAAAAGATCTGTCCGGATGCTCTCACGAAAAATGGCTTGAAGTTTGCTTTTCATAGGATTTTACCTCTTGTTTTTCTTCCCAGAGATGCTTAGAGGGAAAATGACCCCGGATCAGCTTGAACTAACCCGGGGCGTTCGTGGCTAATGGCAATGATTTAATTCACTTAGCAATGGACCCAGTTCGCAGATTGACTAGCCCCTCTTTTTCAGCCAGAGGCCGACTAAAGCAAGGCCTAAGCTCATCACGATGGTTAAGCCAGAATCTACGCTACCCGTAGCAGGTAATTTGAGAGGTGTTACCGCCGTTGGCTGGGATACTGGGGGTATGGGTGTAATGGACTGAACCACTGTTGTCGGACCCAAAGGAGGACACATGGGAGGACACTTAATGTAAGGAATAGAATACACCGTGACAGTTGTCGTTTGGGTGTCCCAACACCACTTATTCTTTTCATCGTTTCCAAAAGGGAAAACCTGGACAGTCACCGTATAGACACCAGGTTTGGTCGTATCAATCGCATCGACAATTTCGCCATCTTCGTTTTTATAAGTAAACAAAGTTTTGGAGACAGTGTCAGGCTTTTTTACATCAACGTCTTCAATGACTCCATGCTTGTCGGTGCTGACCTTAGTAATCAGGTCCATAGGATTAAAGGTAGCACCGTAGTCTAAGGTCAGAGGGGTGAGTTCAAGCTTACAAACCTTTGTATCCTTAAAGGTAAAGCAGGCAAGAGGGGCACGGTTTATGCCTGCCTTGTATGTTTTGTCGTTGATTTTTGTCTCGTCATGTTGGAGGCATATATTGTAAGCAATAAGCTTCTGGTTGTAACCGCCATCCTCTGTCGCGAGATAACCATAATCGTAGGTTTCGGGAAAAGCTTGGTCCTCATGACCAGTCTCCATTCTATGGCAGAGGTTCTTGACATCATCTTCCTTCACCTCAAAGGTGACCATGCCGTTTCCGTCTGTAGTTTGTCTAGCAAAAATTTTGGCCTCATTATCGGCATCATCGGCATCGACAAGTTTTACTTCTAAGCCTGAAATGGTATTTCCTGTATCTTTACCATCAGCAGCCATCTCAGTCAGTTGATACTGCAATCTCAGGGTTTTGCCCCTGGCGACCATGGGCCAACCAGTTTCGAATGCACTCAAAACCTCTCCGTTAACAACATCATGGTAAAAGACTGAAATCTCTGCTTCTTGTTGTGGTTCTTGTTGTGGTTCTTGTTGTGGTTGTTCTTCTTGTCCTTCTTCTGCTTGTACAGTTAAACCAAGACCTGAGGACAGGATTGTGATTACAAGGGCGAGGACTAAGGCCCAGCCCATGAGAACTCTAGCCCGAGTTTTTACATGCTGTCTCTTATACACATCTGACGCTGCCGACGAGCGATCTAGTGGAGATCTC
>ERZ1032446.59-NODE-59-length-24818-cov-15.090740_pt1 | contig 24818 bp, 45 predicted proteins | sample MGYA00518035_ERZ1032446 | MGnify/ENA primary metagenome ERZ1032446 (study PRJEB33718, sample SAMN03160204) | human skin metagenome | collected 2014-02-25 | study: EMG produced TPA metagenomics assembly of the PRJNA266117 data set (Human skin bacterial metagenome... | reverse complement strand
ACTAGATCGCTCGTCGGCAGCGTCAGATGTGTATAAGAGACAGGGGTGGGTTTGTTGGTGGGGCGTTGGTGGTCTCTGGTGCCGTCGCCTCTTTGTTGGTTGCAGGTTGCGTGTAAGAGCCTGTCTGCAAGGTTGTTGTGTGCGCCGTATTGGCCGAGTGCTCGTGAATGGTCTGCGTGCAACGGCCGCTGGTCCCAATTGAGTTTCGGGTCTCGGTACATGGGTTTGCCGCACCACCAGCAGGGTGTGCCGTCGGTGTGGTTGTGGATGAGTCGGGCGCGGGTTTTGTCGTGTGCCCAGCCGCGGCCTTGTTGGGCTTTGGTGAGTTTGCGGTATTGCATGCGGGTTGGGCTCCTGGTTTTTGGTGGGTGTGTGAGGGCTTGAACCTCATGGATCAGCGTGTGCTCGCCACTGTTGTGGTTGGTTTATGGCTTGCTGATTGCTCACCTGTTGAGTCACACCCTTTGTGTGCATCGTGTGTTGATGCTGCAGTGTTCTTCGCGTTGCGTTGTCGTGTTGCTTCGCTGTTGTGCTCGCGTCACGTTGTCGTGCTTGCTGCTGTGCTCACTGTCGTTGCAGCGTTGAAGCGTTGAAGGTTCTTCGCGTTGCGTTGCTGTGTCGTTGCTGAGCTCAGTGTGTCTGCGTCGCTGTGCGTGTGCTGTGCTCGACGTCGCTGTTGTCCGCGCGCTTCGCGACCGCTGCTCTTACGCCATTACGCTCATGTCGCGCTCATGCTGCTGCGCTGTGCTCACTGTCGCTTGCAGCATTGAAGGTTCTTCGCGTTGCTTCGTCAGCGCTGACAGTCGCTTCGCCCCATGCTTGCCCGTGCGTGCCGGTGCGTGCCGGTGGTGCCCTGCCCTATCCCTCGGCCGGTGGTGGCCGGGGTGTTGGCGTGGGTGCCGTGGTCACACAGTGGCCGGGGTGCTTGCCCCCCCCTGGGGCGCTCCCCTCCCCTGCGGGTTGCCGAGGGGGTGGGGGTGTTTTTTGGTGGGCATAAAAATAACCCCCAGGCCCTCATCCTGGAAGGTGGATGGGGTGGGGGTTCATTTCATGCTTACGAACAGTATACACCCTGGTGTCACGGTTGCGCTACCCGCTGCGCCAACAACCTCTGCACTTGATCTAGCGGGTAGAGGTTCTGCTTGCCTCGCTTGCCGATGGGGTGGAGCTTGCCGCGTGCTTTCCATTGGCGGATCGTGTCGGTGGTGACTCCGAGGGTGGCTGCGAGTTCGGTGGTGGTTTGCGCGGGTGGGTGTTTCACTACTGGGTCGAGGGTTTCTTCGAGTAGTCGGGCGTGGTTGATGGTTTCGGCTGCGGCGCTGGTGCCCTCCACCCCGGTTTGCATGTGCCACCACACCTCACTGTCTGCCCACATGCACCCTGCCAGGTGCTCATGCTGGTTACTGAGCCACCCGGACATGCCTGCCACTGTGGGCACGGGTTTGCCATACAGTCCCCTGGTGTCTGCACGGACTTGTCTGCAGGTGGTGCGCAGAACCTCCTCGAGGGTGAGCTTGAGGTCCAGCCAGGTCATGGAGCAGGGCGGTTTGGAGCGGGGCAGGCTGGGGGCTTTGTACGCGTCTGTCTGATTACCGCGTGCTGGCTCCAACTGTTGGTCGAGCAGCGGGGCCAGCCGACTGATTGTTGAGAGTGCTTGCAGGTATTTATCGGCGAGCATCTGTTCCAATGTTGCTTATATCTTCCCTGCTAGACGGTGGTTTATCCCCTCTATTTTAGCATGAGAGTTCTACTGTGCTGGTCGCCATTGTGTGCGTAGCCACGCGGTCACTGGCCGTTACCCCATCGGATGACGCGGCAGGTCGGCATGTATTCGACGGCAATAGCGTGCATGCCCCCTGCCCTGTACCAGCCATCCTCGGTTTTCACGACCACGCCTTTCGGGTACATGGTGGATTCGGCGATGGTGCCTTCGGGCGCGTCCTCGAAGTCCTCGGTGGTGGTGAGGGTCACCGGGTCGATGGTGAGGTGTTCAGGACGGGCGAATTTATAATTCACGCCGTCAGTGAAACGGTCGTCTCTGTAGACGAACCGCACATCTCCGTTACTGCCCAGTTGTCTGGCGACAATGAGTACGCGCCCGTATTTTGGGTGTGTTGCCCACTTGCCGAACAGCGATTCCGGCTCCTGCTGCTTTTGCTGTCTGAGTTCTTCCAGTTCGCCCCTCAGCATTTCGAGGGTGGATTCGGCGCTTTTAATGCGAAGTTCAAGATTTTTGATGTCGGTCATAGTTGTTTCCAGTCCTTTCTGTCGCGTCGGTTCCCTATCCAGGCTCGGATGTTGGCGAGGGCTCGGCTTCGGTAGAGGACTGGGGTGTCGTTTTGCCCTTTTGGTTTGGTGGCCCAGTAGGTGTCAAAAATGAATTCTCCCTTGTATCCACGTTCTTCCCAGCGTCTTTTTCCGTTGTTAAGTTGGGGTTGCCAGCGGATTTCTCCGCCTGGTTCTCCCCACATGATTGCGGTCATGCTTGCTCCTGTTGGGTGGCGTAGCGGATGGCTTGCTGCCAGGTGCGGAACAGCCTGGTCGTGTACATCAGCTGGTTGAGTTCTTCGCAAAAGTAGTCGTCGGTGACTGCCCAGCAGTCTTGCCCGGCTTTCCACACACGGGGTTTGTTGGTCATTTCATGTCCTTGGCGTGTTGGATGAGGGCGATTGCTAGCTGCTCGAGGTCTTTTGCTCTGGGTTCTGTAAAGGGGAGCCATGCGGTTCCCAGGTCACCCGCGTCGAACGTGGTACCGTCATCGCCGGATTCGACATCAATGCTCACAGCGGTGCTCCGTTCACGAGGTGGTTTGCGGCTTCGCCGAGGTAGCCGATAGCGAAACCAGGGTCAGTCAGTAGCTGAATCAGAATGTCGGGGGTCACTGGTCGTTCCTTTCGTTCTTCATGAATGCAATCCAATGGGTCTTGCTGGCACGCCCCGATCGGTGCCCATACAGGGGCTTGGCGTCGGTCAGTGCCAGCACCTCGCTGATGGGGATCTGGTACTCGTTCCACTTGAATATCAGCGTCCCGCCGGGGCGGAGCACGCGGAAACACTCGGAGAACCCGGCGGCGATGTCATCGCGCCATGTCGGGAAAAGCGCGCCGTACTTCACGCGGGTCCACGAGGTTTCGCCGAGTGGGAGAACTGCTCGTCGGGGAAAGGCAGGTTCCGGAAGTCGGCCTGGATGTCGGGGCGGACGGTGACGGTCCGGCCGTCGCAGACCTCCGTGGACTCGACGCGTTCGTCTACGAACAGCGCGCGGGTGTCGTCCGGGTCGAACCACATCATGCGGCTGCCGGCGGTCACGTCGAGGACGGGCGCGGTCACTGTTCGTCTCCTAGTGGCTGTGGGGCGGTGACATAACGGCGGACGAGGCGTACAGGCAAATGCCCTGTTTTTGCGTCCTCGTAGAGGTTTTCCGCCAGTTTCTTTTCGGTTGTCCAGAATGTATTGGCGATGATTCCCGGGTACATTCCGAAGCCTATTTTTTCCCAGTCTGGTTCTCCTTCGATTACTGAACAATTACGCTCTACCGCGTATTCGGCGGTCATGTTGGCAATCATCTCGGCCATGTCCGGGGCGGCAGCCATGAGATTGAAGTTCCGCCCGGATTCATAAGCGTCACTATCGAAGTCGGTCTGCACCGCAACTTGGTTGCCGTTATGGGTGGTTACCTGAAAATCGACCACAAGTTCTGGGTAACACGGTTCTTCATACGTTTGCGTATCGAATCCCCACGGGCCGGGTGTGGTGTCTTCGAGTAGTTGGCGTGCTTCTTCTGGTGTCATTTGGTGTCTCCTAGTCGTGTTCGTGTTCTTGTGTCATGCCGCCGAGTTCCCGGAAATACAAAAACTCATTCCGGTAAAACCTCAGCTGCCTAATCCGCCCCGTGCTACACGCACGGAACTTCTCCGTCCCCTGCTCCTTGAGAGCAAGGAACCGCGTGATTTTCCCGAGCGCTTCCGCGCCTTCCCCTGGTTCTGGTACAGGCACTTCGATGCGGCCCAGGTGCTCCACAGTGATGCGCTTCGCCATAGCCCCGGTGATGAACCGCTCCTTCTGTCTCGCCACATCACTGGTCGCCAACATCTGCGCTAGCAGTTCCGCATCCATGTCAGTGCGGAAAATGATGGTGTGCGCGTCAACAGCCACCGGCCCATCGCCTTCCCACGCTGCGGCGGCACCAACGCCGTCGGTATCCATTGCGGTGCCCGCGATGAGTAAGTCGCCGGGCATGGCTTTTCGGATGGTGCTCCACTTGCGTTCCGGTAGACGTGCTGGTGCTGTCGTGGCTACGGGTGCGAGGTGTGTGATTTGCCCGTAGTGGATAGCGGGGCCGCCGTTGTCGGTGAGGTCTTTTTTGGTGAAGTGTGTGCCCCGGCTGAATTCTCCTAGCTGGTGTAGAGGTGTTTTTTGTCATGCCGTGCGGCGCTCCTCCACCAGCCGAACAATCCGGTCAAGATACTCACCGTGATCAGTGAAACCAGCGATTCGGCAAATCATCGCGTCAATCTCAAGGTCACTACGCAAGTGCTGCAGCATCTGGGAACGCGCTTGCTCTTGCAGCGCGACCTCATCGACTGGTTCCTCTTCTGGTTCCTCAGGCTGGACATAGGTGTGAACGGAAAGGTTGTAATCCTCCGCCTGGATTTGTTTGCGGTCTACGACCTCCGTCAGGTCGTGCTCCATATCGATGAACTGCACGCTGGTGGACGTTCGACACTTCTTGAAAACCAGAATGCAGGTCTCGATACTGGTGTCCTCAAACTTTCCGCCGGGGATACGCACCACGTGGCTAATCAGGTTCTCCTCCACCAGCCACGCGCGTATCTTGCCTTCGCGTCCTCCCCGGTAGAGGATTCCGGGAAACCCCATCACCACAGCGACACCATCGTCGTCGAGTAGGTGAAGAATGTGGAGGATGAAGGCGTAGTCGGCTTTGGATTTGGTGGGGATCGTTGGGACGAACATGAAGCGTTCGTCAACTGTTGGCTCCCATGCGATGGAGAATGGTGGGTTGGCGACGATGACGTGGAAGCGTTTGTCCATGAAGGCGGGGTTGGCGAGGGTGTCGCCGTGTACGCCGGTGAAGTTGGTGAGGGCGGCTTCTGCGTCGTCTAGTGCTTCTTGGTCGATGTCTTGCCCGTATTTGGGTGTGTCGCCCCAGGCGGCTAGTAGGTCTCCGGCTCCGCATGTTGGGTCGTAGACGTTGCGGGGTTCGCCGTGGATGTTTTGTTGGGCGAGTGCGGTGATGGTGGCGACGAGGTCGGGTGGTGTGTGGAATTTGCCTACGGCTTTGAATTGTTGGCGTAGGCCTTTGAGTGTGTGGGTGTTCATGTCCTTATTCGTCGTGTTCGTCTGTTGTTTCCCAGGGGCCGCAGCAGTCTTGTGACCACCTGTTGCAGGTCAGGCACGGCCAATCGTCGGTGTTTTCGGCGCTGTGGCGCACGCTGGCGGACGTTTGGGTGTCGGGTGGGGTAAGTGTGCGGGGCGGGGTGTCCGACGGCTTAGATTGGCTTCTAGGCAACATTCGGAATCTCATCCCCCTGCTCCACATGGATCATCACGCCCGGTTCTTCTGCGGTGCCTGCGCGTCGTTTCACAACCAGCAGGCGGGTCACCTGCGAATCATCCTCGAAACACACGCCTGTCAGACCGTCGAGGACAGCGCGCGCTAATTTGTCTGCGTCCGGGCGGGCACACATCGTCAGCGGTGCGGACTTCGGCATGGCCTTCGGCCTCGGCATCAAAAACGTGAGTTTCACCGACACCGGCCCGTTCAACGACTGGCAGCCGTGAGTGATGGCCGCGTCCTGCACGGCCTCACGCCACGGCTTCACCCGCTTGCTGACTTCCACCAGCACCGCGCGTTTACCGCGCACGAATGCCTGCTTGCTTCCTTGCGGGGCTGGGTGCCCCGGAACAAAAAACCTCATCGTTGGTTTCTCCTTGCATGAAAAAACCGCGCTGCGAGAGCGCGGTCGATACGGGTTGCGGGGGTCAAAATGGGCCTTTCACAGCTTCTGGCTGCTCGCCTAGCTCAAGGTGGCGCATCAGCGCGTCGTTGGCCGTGTAGTCGTGTCGGCAGCGGACAGCATCGTCCAGGCCGAGGATGTAGCCGTTCGGGTCGCACATGTCACAGTTGGTGATCGCGTCACGGCGTGCTTGCGCCTGATCGTGTTTGCGTTGCTGTCCGGCTTCGGCTTCGAGTGTGGCTTCGGCGTCGCGGATGAGTGGGGTGAGGAGGCCGGGGGTTTTGTGGCCTGGGCGGGTTTGCCATTCCTGGGCGGCGAGGAGGATGGCTTGTTCGGGGTGGCCGTTGGCGAGGGCGCGGTTTGCTGCCGAGTGGAGTTCGGTGGGGATGTTTTTTGCCGCTGCCCATTCGTCGCGCGCGGTACTACTTGTAGCTTGCTTGCTTACAGTAACCATAGATAAGGACGGGTCGGGTCGGGTCGGGTCGGGAATGGTACCGGACATTTCGGTGACTCCCTCAAATGTCCCCTTAGGGGACTCTCGGGTGACTCCCCCGGGGACATTTCCGCGTTCCTGCTGTTCAGCGCGTTTTCGCTCGCGCGATTTGCGCTTTTTTTCAGACCACTCTCGGCGTGATTCCTCAACAGAATCGCGAGTAGGTTGGTACTCAAACCAGTTGCGAAATGAGTACGCTTTCACACCCAAATCACACTCAGTTTCAACCCATAACCCGGCGCGAATCAGCGCAGAAATCTGCGCCTCCGTCCCCTTAAGCGCTCGAACCTGCTGGGCTGTAATGACCCCGTCCGTGAGATGCTTCGCGCAAAACGACCCAGCCTTAGCCCACAACCCAACAGCAGCATTTGAGATCCCGGCGACTTTCGGATTGTCATAAAAACCATCGTCAACCTTGAACCAAACCATTGATTCGAGCGCTCCTTTCTAGAACGGTGGCTGCTCGTTGTCAGGGAGCTGTGGCTGGCTGCTGTTCCACGGGTCGCTGGCCGGGGCTTGGTTCTGCTGCTGGGACAGCCACCCGTCGTCCTTCGGCTTCGACTGCTGGCCCTTGGTGACCTGGGCGCGGGCGAACTTCAACGACGGCCCAACCTCATCAACGTCGATGTAAGTCTCCGTATGCTTGGCGCCATCCTTTTCCCAGCTACGCTGCTTCAGGCGACCAGTGACAATAACCCGCATGCCCTTCGACAGCGACTCGACCATGTTCTCCGCTGCCTCACGCCACAGGCTGCACGAGAGGAACACCTCGTCGCCGTTGACCCACTGGCCGTCCTTGTAGACACGGGTGGTGGATGCGACACGGAACGACGCAACAGGCGTGCCGCTATTCGTAAACCGCAGTTCCGGGTCTGCAACCAGATTCCCAACAACGGTGATCTGCACATCACCTTGTGCCATTACTGAGCACCTCCCTGATTAAGGTTTTCCCATCGCTGGTTTGCGATAATTGCGAGTTCTTCGTGCTGCTCATCGGTGATACCGCTCGTAGCGATGGTGTTCATCAGTTCGGTGAGTTCATCGTGCGTGGCAGCGTTCTCAAGCTTCTCCCTGGCGGCCTGCATGTCGAACTCTGGTTCCTCCGGCTTCGCCGTAAGCGCCGCTTTCAGCCCGCTGGTGCCGCGGCCCGGCTGCACGCGGGTAGCGGTAGCGCGTACAGGCTGCTCGAGCTCGAACTCTTCCTTGGTGTAGGTGATACCGAGGAGTACATCCGGGGCGAGTTTGCGGCACACCTCCGCAGCTGCCTTGGCGTACAGCATGGCCTGCGGGTCGGACGTGTACTTCTTGTTCGACGTGTACCCGGCCTGCACTGCCCGGTCGATAGTCCACGTTGAGGTTTCCTGCTCCCCGCGGGGGCTAGTGCCAGTGACCGTGACCTGCTTGTCTGTGGACTCCACGGTCTGGAAGCGGTAGCCCTTCGCCTTCAAAAGTGCGACCATTGTGCGTGCGTAAATCGACGGCTGGCCATGCACAACAAACACTTGCTGTAGCGCCTGCTGTGGCTTCAGCCCGAGTTCTGCGCCGTAGAGGATTGCTGCAGCCCCATCGTCCGGCTTGCCCTGGAAAGTAGCGGGCACCATCTTCGTGTTACACAGCACAGTGGCGAGTTTGTGGGCTGCACCCATCGCCTCGGCCTGCTTCTGCAGCAGCTCCAAGCCATTGTCGGTGACATCTGGCAACGGCATCGCTACCGCGTCGTGCGTAGTGGTGGTGTCGAGTTCCTTGGTCATTTGGTTTCTCCTTCTGCGAGGTTTGCGGATTTGATGAGGGCAGCGCCGAGCCAGCGAGCTTCCTCGATCGTTATGTCGTGACTGTTGTCGCCGAGATAGATAGACACTGGGCACTTGAGGCCTGCGTCTGTGGCGGTTACGAAAAGGTTCTCTTCGAGCGCGTGCTCGTCGTAGATGTGTCCGTTAATCTCCTGCCTGCGGCTGTACATCGCCTTCCTCCTGCTTGTCTGCCTCACGAGCCATCTCCACAAATTTCGCAATCAGGGCGAGTAGGTAGTCGTTGAATTCGTTGAAATCATTCGCGCGAGAGCGTTCCCGCCACCATAAGGTGCAAAAAACGCCGGTTGCGGCTCCGAAAATGATGGATGAGACCATGTAGACCATGATGTTTTCTCCTTAGAAAAGTGTTGCCGCAGAGATCGCGGCCAGTATTAAAATCCAAAAAACGCCGCAACCAACAGCTGCGGCGGTCAAATCATCACCCGGATATTCCCGGCCCTCAGGTGGGCGAACCTCCGGAAATTCAGCACTGGTCATAGGCTGACAATCGCTTTCTTCTCAAACTTGAAAGACCCCTTGCCGACTGCAGCGTTATACACATCAGGGTGCTTCTCCCTGAGCTTCTGCACATCAAACTTCGGAGTCATCAAATCAGGGTCATCAAGCAAATGGCGTGAGCCCTTCGGCACCCGCGACTGAGCGAAACGGCCAGATTGGCGGCTCGCGATGCGCGCCCCATTCCACACAGCCGTGGCACTATCACCCATCATCTCTGCAACAGAATTCTCTGCTGAAGTGACGCGACGCTGCGCCGCCTCCAGCTCCTCGTATGCGTCACGGAGCTCGTCAACAGCAGAATCTGGAACATCAAACGATGCACCTTCGGTTACTGGGCGGAGTGCAGCAAGAATCTCCTTCGCGTTCTCCGAGTCCCCAGCCTCCGGTGGAGTTCCGTTGTGGAGTAATCCCCAAAAGTGTTCTGCGTCAGCGCAGATACGACGGAACACCGTCTCGTCCCACTCAATGTCATAGATCTGCGGTTCCCCGTACACAGGGATGATGACAATGCTGGCTTCGTGGATTCCAGATACTCCCATTTGGAAAATGACCTGCAGCCACCAGTTATCTCGAACTCCTGTGTCACGCCTGGGGCGCTTAACCTCGATGATGTGGCGCCGCGACCCGCGTCGAGCTCGGCGATCTAGTGTGACGCAGTGGGGAAATCGTAGATTGCGCGATGTGTATGTAACTTCGCCTTTATTGAGCTGCCATCCCGGGTTAGCCCGTTTCCATACGTTGGCGCCGTAGTCTTCTGCGTCGTGGGCATCGTCGAACATCTTTTGGGTATCACTGTCGATGTGCTCTTGCCATGTCCCGTTCATGAGATGCCAGCGCTCAAAGGCGCTGTAGTAGTCGCATCCGGTGTATTGTCCTGCGAGTTCGTGTCCTTCTGGGTATCTGACCATTGCTGGCACTTTTGAGGCTGTGATGAGTTTCCGCCATTCGGGCGAGCCTGGTGGCGGTGGGTTAGTGACAACGTGTGATGGCATGTTTCTCCTCTTCTCGTGCCATGCGTTCTTCTTCGAGGCGTATGCGGCCTAGTCGTGTGATTCGCCACTGTCCACTTGCGTTGTCGGCTAGGCCGTCGTCGATGAGTTTTTGTTTCCGGAGTCCGTAGATGTACGGCAGTTTTCCCCATTTCTCGAGGTTGTGGAGTGCCCTGTAGACGGTTGGCGGGAGTCGCTTATCCACGGTCATCACCCGGCGAGTACAAGATCGCGGATACTTCCCACGGCTCGAACCCGTAGTGCTCACACAGACGGAAACGGGCGAGTGTAGGCGACACCTGGCGGCACAACTGCCGGTACTCAAACCTGACTTTTTCCACGCTCACGTTCATGGGCGCACCCCATCATCGAAGCGGTTGAGGACGAGCTCGGTCAGCGCCACCGCGTCCGTTGCGCCCTCGTCCTCCATCTGCTGGTAGACGTACAACGTCTGCGTGATGATGTTCTTGAGTCGTACTTTCTCGACCTCAAACGGGTCAGGCGTGCGCTCCTCGCTGTGTTTCAAACTCGCAGCCGTCTCAGGCATATCTTTTGGAGACCGCATCGGCCACCACCACCTCTTTCTCTACTTCTTTCTCCGGCTGCCACACGGCAAACACAACCCCGTCGCTTGACCGCGCCCGATACCTCCCCGGCAGGCGCGACCACACCACCGAGCTATTAATCCGCTTCACAATCCGGTCACAATCACGCCCCGGCGAAACCACCGTCCGAAACGGCATCACACCAGCCGGAACCGGCAACGCACGCCCAGGAACCTCCCGCAGCTTCGCCGCGAACTCCTCCTCAGGTTGAGACAGTCCACGTGACCGTTGCTTCCATTTCTCTTCCAGTGGCACCGGCACCACACGCGGCCCACCATTGAGCCCCAGGTGCGTCGTACACGCCCTCAAAGCAGCAGCAGGAGCGCTACAGCCCTCAACACAACAAGTCCGCTTCACAAGTCACCCTCCTCCAGCCCAAACTTGCTAAGAAACAGATTCGCCCTGGCACGCCGGTTAGCGTTCACCAACGCGCGCATCTTCCTGGCCGACGGCCTCTGCGACTCCCCCAGGACGTGAGATGACACGTCGTAGTACTGGCCCAAATACTCACAAGCCTTCTTGAAATCACCGAACACGGCAGTGAAATGAGGTAGTTCCTCTACCGCCCGGCCAGCCCGAACGTCCCGAGTCATCGGAGGGTCACCAGGCGTACCCATGATCTTTTCAGCTACTTCATCGGTGATTCGGCCACGGAATAGTAGGTTCTCCGTTTTGTGCCGGGTGATTCCGTAGTGTTGTTGGATTGGCGGCCGGGTGTACCCGTCGAGTAGGAGGCTGTAGATGCGTTCGATGGCGTCTTTTTGTGTCTGGTTCATAGGCACATCACCAGCGCGAGGAAGATAATGCTGCCGAACGCCAGGACGAATGCGGTTGCTGACCAATCCCACTTGATGTGGCGCGGCTCGATACGGCGCGGCCTGCGGGTGTAGAGCTCGAGCAAATCGGGGCGCTCATCAATCGTGCGCTTATCCGGCACCCGCAGGTCACACGCATCAACCAGGTCGAAAAGGTCATCGCTCCGGCTCATCGGGTTTCCTCCTTCCGGCGCTGAATCCACGCCTCCAAATCCGGCTCATCAATACGCAAACCACCACGGGTCTCCCCCAGCCGGTAGAGAGGTAGTGGGTCGCGTTTACGGTCCGCATAGCCGTAGACGCTCGCTTCTGTGGCGGCTAGTCGCTCCGCGACTTGCTTCACCGTGAGTGCTATAGTCATCAGTGATTCCTTTCTTGGGGACAGTAGGAATTAACAGGCCTGCTCGTGCAGCAACACGAGCAGGCCTTTTCTTATGCATTGGTAGGGCGCGCAGCTGGGGGTTAAGTAAAGAAAAGTGTGTCTTTTCCGGGCGTGTTGCGGTTATTTGATCCAGCCTTTTTGGATGCCGAGGTTGTGTTGGTAGCTGGTGTCGATGGCGGTGTCGTATTCTGCTGGTGCACCGATGTCATTGGTAGTGGCTGTGGTGTTGTGGGTGATCAGGTCTGTTGCTGTGGAAAGTGCGTCTTGACCCCATCGTTGGTCCCTGGCGATCTTGACCGGATCGTCAGGGACTTCTGTATGTAGATACAGCCACCAATCCATCACTGTGCGTTGATGCGGTAGTGATAGTCCGCGGTGTCTGCGGGCTAGTTCTTTTATGGGGGCGTTGATGCCACCTTCGAGGCTGTTTGTTGTTGCTGCAAGGTTGTCGGGGTCGATGGTTGTTGGTGGGGGTTGCAGGTAGGTAAACAGCAGGTCTCTGCGGTGCAGAGATAGCAATGATTGATAGGCCGCTCGGACGCGTTGGTGGGTGTAGACCTTGGTGTAGGCGCCGGTAACGGGGTCTTTGATGGTGGTTTTCTCGTTCATCCATTCCCGGTAGGTGTGGTCGAATTCGTGCAGGTGGGCGACCCATGTGGATGCTTGGTCAAGGTCGGTGATGCGAGTGAGTTTCAGGGCTAGGCGGTAGAGGGTTTTGCCGGCATCGGTGCGGGGGTTGCTGGTGGTGTGGCGGCGGACTGTTCGTTGGGCGTGGACGAGGCAGCGTTGGATGCGTGTTGTTGGCCAGCAGTGGTGGATGGCTGATTGGGCACCTTGTCCGCCGTCTGTGACTGCGATTAGTGGTGCGGCAATGGGGCGTAGGAGTTCGGTGTAGGCGGCGGTGGTTTCGTGTCTGGCCCAGGTCCAGTTGATGACGTGGGTTTTACTGGCTGCGATCAGGAGGCATCCGGACTTTAGATAGGTCGCGTCGAGGAAGATTTGGTCATGGATGCGGAATGAGTCGATGGTGGGTGTGGGGATGATCCACCAGCACCATCGGAATCGGTGGTGCATGGTTTGCCTGGTTACGCCATGGTGTGCGGCGAAGGTGGTTAGAGATTGGGTGCCGGTGGCCCATTGGATGAACAAAGCCATGGTGGCGGTGTTTTTGTTGTGGGTTTGGGTGTTGCGGGTAAAGGAGTGTCCGCAGTGGGTGCAGCGCCAACGGGTGGTTGATTTGCTGGTGGTGCCGTTTTTCTTTGTGTTGTTGCCGCATAGTGGGCAGCTGGGGCGGTTGGTGGTCATCCTTTAATCCAACCGGTGTGCGGTTAGCACAAATGTGGCCGGAGGTGCGGGATGGTGTGGGTAATAGCTTTCGGGGAGCTATTCTTTGGTGATTTGTGGTGTGTGGTCTGGGGTTATGGTGGCATGCGGACACACTTTTCTTTACTTAACCCGCAGCTGGGGCTCGCGTGCTGAAAGGCTTCACGCGGGAAGGGTTGCCTCCGGCTTCGCTCCACGCTGGCGGGAGAACGGTTCATAAACCCGCCCCCCTGAAAGCAAGAAAAAAGGGGAGGTTAAGCGTGGTGACGTTGACGCGCCCAGTGGTCTTGGCGGGAGTCGAACCCGCACCCCTCGCTTCCGTTGTCGAGCCAAAAGGCAAAAGGGGGCAAACCACTTCAAGACCTCTGAGTAGGTTTATTTATGGTCGGCGCGCGTTACCTCCAGGTACATCACCTGAGTTCCTGCCCTCCGGCTTGCGCGGGTCATCGCAATCTACACACCATGCTCGACGCGCCAGTATCAGCACCGACCTATGAAATTCTTCAAACAACAAACGGAAACCGAACAAGTGTTCTATTTCCAGCGCCCACTAGTCGCGTCGAACAACTACGGAGGCCTGACTACCTCAAGGGCTGCACAGCATCACTACGCTGACTGACGAAAGAAATCCGGATGCAACAAGTTGTCCGACTTCCTCAAATTGCAGAGCACATGAACCGGCCTACAATTCCCCGGACTCGTGCGACCACCACGAACAGTCGCAACCTTGTGATCCAGGCAAATCTCATCTCGACCTCCCGCCCAATCGAGCGGCTTGCCACAGAGGTAACAGTCACGATGTTCCCCCCTCATCTGGTTCCACAGCTCGTCAATCCCATATCGTCGCGACTCATAGGCGCGCTGCCTGCATGACCTCTTGCAGTACTTCCTCTGCCTGCCCCTACTGCGCTTAGGCTGGGCAAATTCAGTTCCACACCACTCGCAGAAACTCACTGTTCCTCCTGTTGCTTAGCCCACCGCCACTGAGCCCATTCCATGAACGTCTCAAAGCCGTGTTCACGCATTTCCGCAGCAATCTTCCGAGCACCTTCCACAGCGGCGCGACGATCCTCCGGAGTCATATCGTCCTCGTAGTCAGAATCAGTCATTTGGCTATACCTCCTTGCCTTTCAAGTCCTGCACGCACGCCACACGCTGGGCGACAATCTCCCGCGCCAACATCTCGAGGTCGTCAACCCGGCCACTCCATCGCTTATGACTTCCCGAGCGAGTTTCATGGAAGAAGTGGTGGATGTCCGCGCTGGACGCTGCGCCAAGGCGAAAAGTTTCCTGCCGGCCAGGTTCCCCGTCTCGGCCAGGCATTGCGACAGTCAGTTTTTCGTCCAGGTCGAACTCAACTCCATTGATGGTCAGCACGTTTCGGTCAATCGTGAATCGACCGTCCATAAACCGGCTGACAAAGTACTCCTGCCCCTTACCAGTCACCTTCGACGTCTTACTCACACCAACATGCCCGTCAGAGTGCTGAATCACCGTCTCCTTCACGCGAAACAAGCCAAGCTCCATCGACTTCTGCGTCGGCATGTTCCAATCCGTCCCCTTACGGGCAATGAGGAAGCCGTTCTCGCGCATCCACTTGAACAGTCGGTTCGCCCCAACCTCAATGCCATTGCCCTTAAGGATCTTGGCTAGGTCGCCAACAAGAATGTCTGTCTTGGCGGTTGCGACCGCGTTAGCGAACAGGACCTTCGGGGCGTTCTCCTTAGCCTGCGTTTCAAGTTCCGCGCGCCGCGCCTGCTCTTCTTTGAGGGTTGTGGCGAGCTGGATAATGGTGTCTGGGTTGGTAAGCGCCTTTTCGATTGCTTCAGAGGTCATGTATGCGCCGTGCTTGCGAATTGACGGCAGGACTTCTTCGAACACCATGCGCTCGAATTCCTGTGCTGTGTCCAGGTCGCTGCCGACAATCAGGCGGTAGAGGTCTGGTTCGGCAATGACGCGGACATTCTGCGTGCGACCGAGCCTGTCCTTGATGGGGTAGTGATTCACGACCCCACGGCAGTGACGCTGAATAGCATCGGTAGTGTTCTTGTATCCGAGCGCTGTTGCTACGTCGCGTGCTACCCAGAGTGGCTTTTCCGGGTCATCGGCAATGACGCGGACTTCCTTGCCTTGGAAGTTGAACGGGGTGATACTCACTGTGGTATCCTTTCTTATGTCTTTTGGTTGACCTTTGTGGTCTGCTTTGCCCCTCGTTCCAGCGAGGGGCTTTTCTTATGCGGCGAGTGGTTCGCAGTACCCGGCAACGAAATCACTGTCCCCCTGCAGGGCGGCGATATGTAGCGCCATCCTGGCTGTAATCGGCGCCCCAGAACGAAGGTCCGGCAACCGGTCAACAGTGGTGCCTAGAGCTGCCGCCAACTGCTCTTCTGTCTGCAGTCGGCGGGTGCGCATAATGTGATCCAGCACCCCCGGGCGCACCCGAAAGCGTGGTGCCGACATTGTTTCCATAGTGGGCTTCACTTTCTTTACTAAGCTTTCCTACGGGGACACTTCCCCAGTTAGGAGGTGACAAATGTGAGTTCTGAAGTTGAACAGAAGCTCGATGACATTAATGGTTATTTGCACAACTTGATGCATGTAGGCGATATCGAGAACCACCTGAATCGCCTAGTTCACTTGCAGGCAGAAACCCTTGAGGCCATCTATTCACTAGAGCGACGCATTGGTCGCATTGAGCGAAGTTAGATCGTCCACCAGGAGGCTGTTGGCTGCGGCTGCGATAGCCTCCTGGTGTTCTTTAGTGAGGTCTTTGAATCCTCGTTTTGGGTCTTCGCCGTGGTATCGGGTTCGGTCGGCGAGTTCCTCAAGTGCTCGCGATACGTTGTTTTGTTTCTGCATGGTTTCCTGTCCAGCTGTTTTAAGCTCTTCCCGGTCGCTTCCTTGCACCGGTGATTTCATTATGAACCTTGTAGGGTTCATTGTCAACCCCGAATATCCAAACTGTTTGTTTATGCAGGGCTTGACAGGTTTTTGGATATGGTTCATAATGAACCTATGACGCTTCAAGATTGGCTCAAAAGCCTTCCCGATTCCCCCACCGCAAGCCAAGCAGCAGACCGTGCTGGCGTATCGAAAGCGACATTCCTACGGCACCAGAAAAAAGGCGAAACAACCGCTGAATATGCCATTGCCATATCCCGCGCCTACGGGGTTAATGAAATCAAGTCACTGCTTGACCTGGGCTTCGTATCACTACAGGCAGTTAAGGAAATCAGCGTGCAGGTTTCGGCCGGGCGCATGAGTAATCAGCAGATTCTCGACGAAATCCTCCGTCGTTCCGACCCGGAAGCCCTAAATCTCTTCGGCGACCCCACCGGCGAAGCCATCGACTACGACGGCACCGAAGCACCAGTCGCCAGCCTCGACGATCATCGTTCGAACAAACAATCCGCCCGGCCTGATATTCCTCAAGACGCGGTAGCCGATGACAGTGACTACCACGAGGAGGAGAACACGGAGTTTGACGACTGATGACCTACACCAACTAGCCGACCAACTAGGGGTCACCATCACCACCCACGACCGTGGCCCCAAAGGCTGGTACCACCACCACACGAGGACTATCAGCCTTCGCAGTGACCTCCGTGCCGCGAACTACCGTTGCACGTTGGCGCACGAACTCGGGCACGCGCTCACAGGTGACGTGCCGACCGGTATCCAACATTTCGACCAGCGCATGGAACGCGCCGCCGACATGACGGCAGCGAACATGCTCATCTCTCACGCCGACTACGCCGCAGCGGAAGCGCTCTACGGCGCTCACGATGGAGCCATCGCCCGTGAGCTTGGCGTAACCACCCACCTACTTGCCGTATGGCGAGCCACCTACGAAAGGACACGGTCATGAACTCCGAAGAGGAAGCGCGCTTCGACACCGACATTGAAGGCGAATCCAGGAATTTCGACTACCTGAGGTCACTCGCGGAATCCAACTTCGCAACTCCAGGAGAGGCTTTCGAAATCATCGCGACACTCACTGTCGACGGCAACAGAATCAACGTGACCCACGACGAGCACCCGCTCGGATACATCGAGTACGCCGACGAACTGGCCAACACCATAGACGGGCCAGCAGACGTTCCAGCGCGCGTTTGGACATGCCACGATTGGGACGATTTCTACGCATCGGTTCGGCTGGACACGGAAGAACTCTTCATCGCGCAGGCAGAATACGACGATTTTCTAATGCGCACCTACGGCACAACCACGCCAGATTTGGAAACCACGCAGCGCGTGGCAGCAGCATCGGAAGTTCCCGCGGAGTCCGCGAACTGGGAAGTGCTACTCGCGCCGGATGGATCAAAACGCGCGACCCCGTTCCAGCGAGGATTCGTGCGCGGGAAGATTGGGCACCACTTCCCGAATAATCGCGCGCCACGAATGGACTATCTAACTGTTGGGCAGGCGTATCGCGTGCTCGAGCATTTCCGTGAGGATGCGTCAGGTCTAGAGAAGTCTGGTCGAGGCTCAATGCTGCTGTGGTGGCTTCTCATTTTCCTATTTAACTTTGCGTTCTTGCTTTTTAGCTTTTTCGGTTTCGGGCTGGTCTTGTTCGCCATCGAGGCGGCGTTCGTAGTTCACCACTTTGTGACCAGGTCGAAGTTGGAACCGCCGTTTAGTAAGCGCAGGTAGAAAAACAAGGGGGCGCTCGACCCAACACCACATTAGGGAGCGCCCCCACAAAATGCCGCCGTGGGAACCGGGGGGGTGGCTCAACCAACCAGCGACAAAAGGAATCATACCAATGGCTGTTCAAAAACGCGTCCGCAACGGGAAAACACGTTGGGTGGCACGCTACCGTGACCCCGCAGGCAAAGAGCACTCAAAAACGTTCGACCTCCACCGCGAAGCCAAAGCCTGGCTCAACGACCGCGAACGCGAACTACGCGCAGGCGACTGGATAAACCCCACCGACGGCCAAATACCACTGACCGAATACTGGAAAACGTACAAGACCACCGCTCAATCCCCTGGCACCAGAGAAGTTCGAAAAACCATTCACGCCAACCTCGGCGACATGGCCGACATGCCCATCGACTCCATCCGCCCCGCGCACGTCAGAACGTGGCTGGGGCACCTCACCAACGGCAGACCCTGGCTGGAAAACAAGGCACTGTCCCAGAACACTGTTTCGTCGTGGGCTGCGCAGCTGTCCGGCTGCTTCACAATGGCCGTTGAAGACGGACTCATCCGCAATAACCCCGTATCAAAGGTGAAAAAACCACCCCGGAAAGTTGTTGTGACCGTGGCTGACCTGCCCTCGGTGGATGATGTGCGCGCTGCTATCAAACTGGCAGATAAGACCGGACGGGAAACGCTGGCGACGATGATGATCCTCGCGCTCGGCACTGGTATGCGTGCGGGTGAGGTTGGTGGCCTGACTCGCGCCAACATCGACATGGGCAACAAGCTGGTGCATGTGGTGCAGCAGACGCGGCCGCGTTCTGGTGGTGTGATGGCTCCGCATTTCGCGCCGTTGAAAACGGAGTCGTCGATGCGGACGATACCGTTTTCCGCTACTGTTGCCCGCCGTCTGGCCGCGCACTTGCTGGCGCACCCTGATGGTGATGATGAGCCGGTGTTTCGTACCCCAACCGGGCTGATGGTCACCTCACAGTCCATCAGTCACTCGATGAAGGTGCTGTGCGGTTTTAACTTTCATGCGCTACGCCACCTATACGCCACGGCCCTTATTCGGTCTGGGCAGAACGTGAAGGCGGTGCAGACAATGCTGGGACATGCGAGCGCGGATGTGACGCTGAGCGTGTACACGCACTTTTGGCCGGATGATGTGGAGCTGGTGCGTGCTGCTGCTGGCGAGCTGGTGGATGGTGTGGTGCGGGACGGATGCGGGACGGGCAAAAAATCTGGGTGATGTGGCGGCATGAAAAAGCCCCCGCCATTTCAGCGGGGGTTTGGTGTTTGCGCTGGTAGTTAGCGCTTTTGTGCGTCTGCGAGAATCTGGCGGCCTGCGACCATGCGGCAGATCTGGTTGGTGCCCTCGTAGATCTGGGTGATTTGGTTGTTTGTGGTGGTGGTTGTGTTTGTGCTGGTAGGTGGGCTATGTGGGGTCTGGTGGCTATGTGGAATCTGACGGCTCGGGCGTTTTTTGCGGGACGGATGCGGGACGGGGCTAGGTAGAGAGCACTCCCCAACATCCTATATTGTGATGTTCGCCACATTATGTGTAATACGGCTTTACATACACATACACATGACATAGAATGGAGATGTAAGCAAGGGAAAGGAACAAAACAATGACCACCAACACAATCAACACCGAAGCAATCCTCACCAACGCAGGCCGAGTCCTCTCCACCCGCCGCATCCACATCACCATGCAGCGCATCTGCAAGGCCAACGGCCACTCCCGCCGAGTCTTCACCGCAAGCCGCGAAACCAACACCGAACGCTTCGGCAAGAACTGGGCACGCCTCATCGCCGCCCACCACACCGACATCCACCGCGCAGAAGGCATCGACTGGATGCTCCAAGACCTCCTCGGCACGGAGCGCAGCATCACCGGCGCGCTGCCCTACGAAAACGGTGTCATCCGCTTCGAAAACCCGGATGAGTACATCGACCGCGACCACCTCGCACGCTGGGCAGAAGCCATCAAAAACGCCGGTGTCGACGAAAACGGCCACATCGACGGCTGCGACACCAAAGCCCCGGTCAGCATCGACGGCATGACCTGGGAACAGTACCTCCTCGCCTAACCACTATGCCGGGGCGCGCATGGCACCAACGCGCACACCACGAAAGGAACCCATCATGAAAAACATCGACAACGCCGCACTCCGAGCACTAGGCATCGACACCATCAAATCCGACGACGGCGACGGCTATGTATACGCCTACAGCCTCGACGGAACCCATGTCGCTACACTCAGCCCGCTCGACCTCCGCCTGCTCGCCCAAGACCTCATCGACCTAGCAGCCGACGCGGACGCGCACAGCGATGATGACGACGAGCTCATGGAAGACGAGGCGTAACCCCAATGACCATCACTGCCTGCATCTCCGGCCACGAGTACACCGGCCCCACCCTCGCCGAGATCATCGACCGCGAATACGGCGACGGAGCCTACGCATCCCGCTACCTCGACCCGAACGCCGCCCAGTGGGGCCAGGTACTCCGCAACGCCGACATGAACTCCTGTTTTGTCCTCGACACTATCTACTGGGTAGAGGGGGAGGAAGATGTAGTAGACACGGGCGCGGCTGTTGCTGAGCTGAGGGAAACCGCTGGCCGCATCGCAGACATCGATAGTGAGCGCGAGCACTTGGTCAGGCAGCGCGATGAACTTATCCGCGCATTGCTGCGGGCTGGGTTGCCTGTGGTGGACATCGCCCGCGATGGTGGTGTGTCCAGGAATCAGGTGTATGTAATCAAAAGGAATCGGTAGTATCTGTGCTGTAGCCCGTTTCCCCTAGGTCATTGGGGATGTTCCGGTTTTCTTGTGAGGGGCTGCGTTGTCCCCGCCTTGTGCGGGGATTTTCTTGTTTCCGGGCATGAAAAAGGTGCCCCCACCGGCCGTGTGGCCAGCAGGGGCAAACCTCTAGTCAATGCTTTTAATCGCTTCCTCGATTTCCTCTATCGTCTGCTGCACATCAGGCGGTGGGGGTTTTGCTCCCGCGCCTATCCAGATAGCGATTTCGTGGAGTGCGTCTAGGCTGCGTTTTAACGACCTCGTTAAATCCCAGGCGTGGTTTTCCCAGCGGATGCGGAGTCCTCGTTCGGCGTCGAACTCGGTGCGGAGTTCTTTCATGCTTTTTTCGAGGTCGGTGACGCGCTGCATCAGGTCATCGGTGAATGCTCCTTGCCGGTCGCCTTTTTTACCAGCGTAGGCACCATACGCGGTGACGGCTGTGCCGGCCAGGGCGAGTAGCCCAACGATGATTGCTGGATCCATGTGGGGCTACTCCTTTTCATGTCGGCTCCGGGTGTTGCGTCCCATGACGGGGCTTGTTGCCATTGCTGCGAGGGCGAGGAAGGCGTAGTTTTTGCCACTCACCCACATTCTGCTGCCTGCGTGGATGCCTTCGTAGATGTAGGCGGTTGCCCAGGCGAGTAGGAGCCATGTGGTGATGATAAGCCCGGTGATGCGCGCCCACCTTCCTATCGTCCGGTGCCTGCATACGGTGCCGAGCGTGAGCACGGCTGCGGTCACCACCCAGCCCAGGAAAATATGCTGGCCTGGTACCAGGCGCGCTACTGGGTCGAGCTGGGAGGGGGTTGTGCCCCAGTATGCGGCTGCTGCGAGCCATGCCCATGCTGCCCAGAATGCGGAGAGGACGCGGGGGTTAGTGATTATTTTCATCGACGCGGTGCTCACCTACGTAATCATCGTGGGTTGGGGTGTTGGCTGCTGCTACGCCTGCGCCGAGCGCCGGTGCGACGATGGCGAGCAGGGATTCCCACTGTAGGTCGGTGCCGTATCCCCAGGCGGTCATGGCTGCGGTGATGGCTGCGAGTAGCAGGTACACGGCAGTACGCGGGTTGCTGGTGGAGTGAACGACGGCGAAAACAAGCGTCACCACCGCCGTCAACACACCGACAACAGCAGCGGCCTTGACTTCATCGAGGACACCCCAGGCGATAAGTGCGGGGGCGATAGCCGCGACCATTGCGTATGCGGTGCCGCGTGCGCTAGCGGGGACAAGATTCTTGATGGTTTCCATGATGTTTCTCCTTTGGGTATGAAAAATGCCCACGCCGGTCGACGCGGGCAAAAAGAAAAGCACCCCGGCGGGGTGCCTAGTCGGTTTCTGGTGGTAGGTCGTTCGTGTAGTAGAACGTGGACAGGCTCATGCGGTTAGCGCCGGTTTCCTGCACCACAGCCAGGGCATTATCGACTTCAACAGCGAAGCTTGGGATCATATCGTCCAGCGATTCCACCTGTAGCCTGACTAGATATGGTTGCAGTTTCGTAACGAACTTCGCGCCCTGATACAGCTCAACATCGCAGAGGGCGAACCCTCCTTGCGGGAACATTTTTACCTTCGGGAAGTGCGGAAGTTTCAACTCATCCAGCGCGCGCAGTAGCCCTTCGAGGTCGAACGCGGAAATGTTGATGTCCACGCGCCCAGCGTGCTGAATTACCTGGACTTCCGAACCTAAGTCGTAGATAGACGCACAATCTTCATAGATTGCTTCATCATCAAGCAGCTCTACTGGTGTGAGGTGCGCTTGCAGTGCTGCTAGTTGGGTTTTGAGTTCTGTGGGGTCGAACGGTGCCGGTTCGGGTTTGCCCTCTAGTGCGGTCACGCGGTTGTCGAGCTGCCGGGTGGTTTCTTCCAGCGGTGCGAGGTCAACAGGCACAGGGTCAGGCTTCGCCTCCAACTCCCCTACCCGCTTTTCCAGCGGTGCGAGGTCAACAGGCACAGGGTCAGGCTTCGCCTCCAACTCCCCTACCCGCTTTTCCAGCGGGGCAAGGTCAACAGCCGGGGTGTTTTCCAGCGCTTCCACGCGCTTCGACAGAGCAGCCCACACCGTTTCCTGGAAATCGTCGGCCTGCCACTCCAGCAGCTTGAGCAGGTCATGCTCACCCTCAGCCGGGATAGTGACCTGCCAGTCTTTCGACCAACACCCCGCGTTCACACGCACACGCATCGCACCCGGCAACAAACCCTCAACCCTGGCCTTGCCGTCACGAATCCGCACCTCAACCGCCGACGGCACCACATCAGGGTCACCCAAAACAAGACGCTCAAGGCTAAACCGCAGCGAACCCTCAGGGCGAGAACCATCAAGGTTCACCAAGTCAACAAAAACAGTAGTCACTACACGCTCTCCTTCAGTTGCTTCTCAACAGCAGCCAAGCGCCCATCCAGGCGCTCAAGCGTCTTCAGAATCAGCTCCGTGTTCTTCATCGCCACAAACGAATTTTTGTCCGCGTGGAGGATATAGTTACCGCGCTTATCCTTGAACGTTGACCCGGCAACAAATGTCTGCACCACGTCATCGAGTGTTTGTGTCATGGTCTTGACCTCTTCCTTAATCTCTGTGGCCGTCTGCCCGGCCACACGTTTCTTCGTTTCCGCCAGCACGTAATCCCACGGGAACCCACCATTAGTTGGCGGCTGACCGTTGGAGCCGTCATATCCGCCCGGGTCCCAGTGGTCAGACCCGCCCAGGACCTTTGAGCAGTCCCAGTGACCGCCGATTCCGGTTTGCGACGGGTCGCGCATGATCGATGGAGTCAGCCGCTGCACGGTGAAGCCGTTGAGCTTACATTCGTGGGCAAGGTAGTCCACGAGCTTGTTTAACTGCTTCGGGAAAGATAGCCACTGCTCGCGGGACTGGAAGGCCGAACCATTAAGGCAGACGTGCAGATACAGGTCGTTTCCGATACTGCCGACGGCCCACACCCCATAGACGTTATCGTTCTGCCGGCACGTGTCGCCCTCACGCCCAATCCCCATGTGGTACGAGCCGCCATTGATATCGCGCCTGCGGTTGTATTCCGCGAGCTGCTTTGCAGTCCACGCGGTAGCACGCATTTTGCCAGTTGCGTAGTTAAAACTCGACTCGTCCGTGTGGATGATGATGCCGCGACGTTTATGGCGGGAAATACCGTTGTCCCTCCATGTCAGAAGGTCAGCATCCGCCTTAAACTGTGCGGTTGGTTTCGGCGCTGGTTTCAGAGCCGGGGGTTCCGGTGGCGCGACTGGCTCCGTGGTGGGCGTGTCGGTGGTTTGGTCTGGTCGTGGTGGGTGCTGCCCCCAGTAGGTATGGAGCACCTGGTTCACATCCACTTGCACACCGGCGGGGCCGGGCACATTATGGACGTTCTGTAGTAGCACCGCGTTGGGGTGGACTACCCCGCGTGACCACGAAATCGTCTGCCACATCAAATATTTGCCGTCACCGGCTGAACCGATGACACCATCCTCGCGCGCCCAGTCGCAGACGCGGGAGTGGCCGTAGATGCCGACGCGCTCCCGGCCTAGCACCTCACACGCCGCCTTGAAATAGTGCACTGCCGTGTTGTTCCACTGGTCTAGGGTGATGTCGAAGTCGACGGCGAAGAACACGGGGTAGCCGGTTCTCTTCACGGCCTTGAGCTGCTTGTCCGCTGCTTCCGCGTCAGCCTTACCGCCCTCATGACCGCGCATGCAGTCGGGGTTGCTAACCCCGCCGTATTGCCACACGAACGCGGTGTCCAGTGCGTTCGCCTTGAAGTCCTCTACCTCTTCGGCAGATGCCGGTTTGCCCTGCATCCACTTCTCACGCGGGGGGCTGATGTAACGAACCGCGCCGAGGTGCCCGCTGTCGCGGATAAGACGTGCGGAAATAGGCTTCGCTGAATAGTCCAGAACGGTTGCCAAAATCTGCTCCTAACCTTCGCGTCCTACGACAGTGATGCCGTCGACGCCGACTTTGATGCTGGGTAGATACCCCAACGCGGCGACCAGGCCTTGCACGGTGGTGGGCAACTCGCGCATCAACTCGATTGCGGTGAGCATGTTCGCGCGGTGCACCTCAGACATGGCGGCAAAGGTTTCCGCCCGCTGCTTCTCCCGCTCCAACCTCTCCGCGTGCTTCCGTTTCTCCCACTCAGCAAAAGTTTCAGACATTATGTTTCCCTCCTTTGTTGGGTATGAAAAAAGCCCCCTGTGGGGGCTAGATGGGTTGGCCGTCGGGGGTGTAGAACGGGTCGCGCGTCAGGCCAGACGCGGAACGTATAGCCCTCGTGTTTACCCCGTCCTTTTTGCCGATTAGGCGTACGTTGCCGTCCGTTAGCTTCTTGCAGTTAATGAACATTTGCTCGGCATTATCAACATTGTGGGTCGCGAGGTCTGGCACGTGCGTCAGGTTGGAACAGTCACTAAACATGCGTTCCATGTTTGTGACGTTTGAGGTGTTCATCTCCGGCACCGCAGTCAACGACGAACAG
>ERZ1032446.55-NODE-55-length-26489-cov-20.021260_pt1 | contig 26489 bp, 25 predicted proteins | sample MGYA00518035_ERZ1032446 | MGnify/ENA primary metagenome ERZ1032446 (study PRJEB33718, sample SAMN03160204) | human skin metagenome | collected 2014-02-25 | study: EMG produced TPA metagenomics assembly of the PRJNA266117 data set (Human skin bacterial metagenome... | reverse complement strand
CGATATCAGCCTCGGTCTCGTGGGCTCGGAGATGTGTATAAGAGACAGATGCTATACACTCCACATGCCCGGTCCAGGGAAACATGTCGACGGGCTGGAGGGAGTCGATGTTGTATTGGTTTTTGAGTGCAGCGAGGTTGTCGGCCAGACTGATGGGGTTGCAGGAGATGTAGACGATCCTGGCGGCAGGGCGTTTCAGCAGAGAGTTGATAAAGCGCGGGTCGAGGCCGCTGCGGGGCGGATCGACGATGATGCGGTCGAAGTCGGTGGCGCAATTTTCCAGAAAATCGGCGGCGTCCCCTGCTTCGAAGGTGATGTTTTTCACTCGATTGAGGCGGGCGTTGGCGATGGCATCACGCACGGCTTTCGGGTTGAGTTCCACTGAGATCACTTGCTTGCATTGTGCTGCGGCCAGGATACCAATGGTGCCCACACCACAGTAGGCATCGAGGAGGGTGAGATCGCGGTGCAAATCGGCGGCTTCGAGGGCAAGCTTGTAGAGAACCGCTGTCTGACGGGTGTTGACCTGATAAAAGCTGCCGGCTGAAACGCGGAAAGCCATGCCCATGAGTTGATCTGTAATCGCGCCCGGCCCACGGACAATCACTTCGCGCTCGCCCAGAACCATACTGCCCGCTTTGTCATTGATGCTTAGGACGACTGTCCTGACCTCCGGGTGCTTCTGCATGAGCGCCTTTGCGAACTGAGCTTTGCCCGGGACGATCGGGCTGGTCACCACCAGGCAGACGAGGACTTCTCCAGTGGCCGGTGCAGAGCGCAAGAGAACGTGGCGGATCAGGCCGCGGCCGTTTTTCTCATCATAGGACGGCCAGCGGAAAGAGCGCGCCAGTTCAAGCACGCTGCGGCGGATTTCCTGCGCTTTGCGGTCTTCAATCAGGCAATCGGTAATCGGCACAATGCGGTGGCTGTCCTCCTGATAGAGGCCGCAGACCGTTCGCTTGTTGACGTAGCGGAAAGTGCCATGAATTTTTCCACGATAATAAAAGGGATCTTCCATGGGCACGATTGGGCGAAGCGGCAGGCCGGAAAAAAGAGAAGCCAGACGCTTCTGTTGCTCCTCGAGATAGGCCCTGTAGTCCTCATGCGGATAGCGGCAGCCGCCGCACTGGCCGTAAACAGCGCATTTCAGGCTCGTTTTCTGCATTTTCTCTTCTTTGCTCCTATTTATTCCCACAGCTCAAGTTTATTCAGCTGATCTGAGCTCAGGCTCGCCATGTGCACTCGCCGTAGCGACACCACCTTATGCGGCTCTTATTGCAGAGGGTTCTCGGGCTCACCATGTGCACTCGCCGCAACGACCGACTGCCATTCCTTCACTAAATCGTCCAGGCGATATCTTGCGTTGGCCGGGCTGGTCGAGGGTAGCTTAACCCCCTGGATGCCACAGCTTTCAGCATGGTATTTCTGGTAATAATAGTACGACGTCTGGCCGTTGCAAAAGACCTGTCGGATCTCCGCGGTCTCAAAAATCGGACGCAGGTTGGTGGGGACCACGTTTTGAATACTGGCATCACTCGATCCCACAATGTCGCATTGATAGATACTATCGTAGATAGCGATCTTGTGACGGAGCAGAAAAGCTCGCCGATCTTCGATCTTCGTTGAGATTTCTTCCTTAAAAAGCGCAGCCATCAGCGGCCAGAAGCGATTGAAGGGGTGGCCATAAAAGAAACCGTATTCTCTTGTTTTTACAGAGGGAAAAGACCCCAGAATCAAGAGTTTTGAATCGGCTCGATAAAGGGGCTTAAGCGGGTGTATGATCGTTTGAGCAGGGCTCGATATTTTTGCAGGCATCTTTAACTCTCCTCTAAAGCGTTTTCAGCGGGGTGATATTCATTGGAACACAGTCCAGCGCTTTTACAGACGTTATTAAGTTTCCCGTCAAAGTGATGCTCGTAAAATCGGAGCTCCCAGATATTTTACATAAATCTGGCAGGGGTTTTCTTCATCCCACAAGGTAGGGAAACATTCTAATTCACAATATCCCATGGCCTGATAGAAACGGTTGGTTCTATCATACTCCTGGTACTTTCCCATCTTCACCGTTTTGACCTGAGAGTAAGTATATCCGCAAGCTTTGGCACTAACCTCAAAAGCGTGAAGCAATTTTGTGCCCAAACCCATGCGGTGAAACTTTTTCTTCACTCCCATCACGAAGATTTCTGCACAATCTTTGCTGCTCGCTTTTAATACGATAAAACCGGCAACTTGATGATCCACAAAGCAAGCAAGGAAAGGCTTCTTTTCTGAATTTTTGATGTAAGCCTCTGTGCTCTCCTGAATGCCAAACCACTCCGGAAGATCCTCCAGCACCTCTCGTGCTATCGCACGCTTTTCTTTTTCATCAATTATTTCTTTAATCTTAATATCCATAATTTCATAGAAATTTTATTCAAAATCTCGAACGAGTATAAGGAAAGTTATTCATCTTCTTTTCCTAAAAGCCAATGTGCTATATCAGTAACAGGTATTCCCTCCTGAAGTGTTTTATGATGTTTTGTGTTGACTAAAAGATTTTTTGGATAACCATCTTTAATCTTTAATAAAGGCGATATTGCTCTTGAAATCGTAGCCAATATTGGGATTTACAAATTCACCTTGGAATGTACAGATCGACATTAACAGATCCACTTGAGATTTACAGATCTACAAATGAAACCGTGTTTCCGTGTTCTTTAATCAAGGCGACCAAATCATCAGCTTTTAACCAGACGGTTGCCGTATTGTCGTTGGGGTGACATCCTATCATTTGTCCCTCAAAATCTCGATCAAGGTAAAGTAAGACTCTGTGATCCTGATCGTTTAGCAATCCCAGGGGTGTAACTGCTCCCGGAGTCAGTTTCAGAATAGAAAAAAGCTCTTCTTCCGATGCAAAGGACAAGGGCCTGGTGCCGTTGGATCTTCTAAATGCTTTCAAATCCACCCGCTTATTTCCCCTGACGGTGATCAGATAATATTGCCGTTTTTTATCATCCCGGACAAATAGATTTTTTGCATCCGCTTCGGGGAACGGTAACTCAATGGCAGCAAGTTCGGCCATATTATATACAGCCTTATGCTCCGTTATTTCATAACAAATCCCGTGGGAATTTAAAAAATCATAGGTCTCTTTTTTATTCATTTCCTCGATGTCCTCGCTTCAAATTCAATCTTAACACCTCATTGTCGACTTGCTCATTGCAAGCTTTCATCCTCATCAGTCATCCTACACGATTAAGACTCTCCTGAAGTAAATTCTTGAACGCAATTCTCGTAAAAGCTGTATTATCTCTTCCTGATTAAGGGTAATATTGAGTTGAGCCATGTCTTTCCTCCTCGTTTTATTTTTCTCACTTACAAATTATACGCAGTCGATTGACCTCTGGCTCTTTCTGCTTTTACACCATTTTATGGACGTGATCCGCCAGGCTGTTTCTAGTTTCTTACATTTGTTTCCGTCATAAACGAAACAAATTGATAATTTATCCGTCTATTGCTTGACAGCGTATACTGATTGTATCATAATCGCCTTGAAAGGAGCTGATACTATGGCAACAAGTCCTACTCAAATTCGTATTGATAGTAATGTCAAAAGAGACGCAAATGAACTGTTTAGCGAACTAGGCATCGATATGTCAAGTGCCGTAAACATCTTCTTACGCCAGTGCATTTTGCACGGCGGCCTTCCTTTTAAAGTGGAAATCCCAAAGTTTAATGCTGAAACACTGGCTGCTATGGAAGAAGCTAGAAGAATTTCCAGAAACCCTAACGCACCATCGTATTCTTCTATGGAAGACCTTAAGAAGGCGTTGTTGCAAGAATGATGTACAACGTTAAGTTCACGAACGCATATAAGAAAAGCTATAAGCGTATGGCTAAACGTGGAATCGACCTTTCTCTTTTAGATGAAGCTGTAGATAATATAAGACACGGTATTGCACTTGATCCTAAATACAAAGACCATATACTTAAAGGAAAATTCAACGGTTTTCACGAATGTCACATCAAACCGGACTGGTTACTTGTTTATCTACTGGAGGATGATATTCTCACCCTCACTCTTATCGATACCGGGAGCCACGCAGACCTCTTCGACATGTAAGCGTAAAAAATGTACAAAAATGCACCCGCCTAATCAATCTTTGACATCACTACTATAGTCTCGACGTGGCCGTTCCTGGGGAAAATATCGGCGGGCTGGAGGGAGTCGATGCTGTATTGGTTTTTGAGTGCAGCGAGGTTGTCGGTCAGGCTGAGGGGTTGCACATTAACGAGTCTTGAGCGTCTTTTGAATTGGCGGCTATCCAACACAGAAAATCATGTCACTTACATCGCGGTTGATGTAAGACTGTAAAGTCACATCCGTCTAAAATAAGATTTGATCGCATTTTAGCCGAATTTACATTGAACCGCATAACATTTTTTTCAAGCCAATTCTTAAGGGTTCTCAGGCTCACCATAAGCACTCGCCGCAGCGACCGCTTGCCATTCTTTCACTAAATTGTCTAAGTGGTATCTTGCGTTGGCCGGACTGTTTGAGGGCAGCTTGATGCCCTGGATGCCGCAGCTTTCAGCATGGTATTTCTGGTAATAATGGTACGACGTCTGGCCATTGCAAAAGACCTGTCGAATATTCGCGGTCTCAAAAATCGGACGCAGGTCGGTGGGGACCACATTTTGAATACTGGCATCACTCGATCCCACAATGTCGCATTGATAGATGCTATCGTAGACGGCGATCTTGTGACGGAGCAGAAAAGCTCGCCGATCTTCGATCTTCGTCGAGATTTCTTCCTGAAAAAGCGCAGCCATCAGCGGCCAGAAGCGATTGAAAGGGTGGCCATAAAAGAAACCGTATTCTCTTGTTTTTACAGAGGGAAAAGACCCCAGAATCAAGAGTTTTGAATCGGCTCGATAAAGGGGCTTAAGCGGGTGTATGATCGTTTGAGCAGGGCTCGATATTTTTGCAGGCATCTTTAACTCTCCTCTAAAGCGTTCTCAGCGGAGGGACATTCATTTGAACAAAGTCTAGCACTTTTGCAGGCGTTTATAAGTCTCCTATCAAAAGTTTACAGCGGAATAAAACAAAAAAATGGGCATTTTATATGAGTGCCGCCGCCTTCTATGCACGGAAGCTCTGCCAATCCTGCGTTTTTCCATCAAAGATGATTTTTCCATTTGCCAGCTCGATCACCCGATCTGCTTCTAAAATGGTTGAGAGTCGATGGGCAACTGTAAGGATGGTTCTACCTTGCTTCATCTGTCTTAAAGCCTGATGGAAGTTCTTTTCATTCTCTGCATCAAGATTGGAGACGGCTTCATCCATAATCAGAACAGGGCTGTTTTTGACCAAGGCACGGGTGATTGCCAACCTCTGACGCTCGCCACCGGAAAAGCTCAGTCCACCTTCTCCTATCTCACTGTCATATTGCTTGGGCAGGGCTTCAATGAAGTCTGAAGCCACGGCAAGGTCGGCAGCTTTTTTTACCTCCATGAGACTTGCATCTGGTTTTCCCAGTCGGAGGTTATCAAGCAAGCTGCCACGAAAGAGCGTGCAGTCCTGCGGAACAAGAGCTATGGCCTCACGTAAGTCTTCCGGTTCCATGCTCTTTAAGTTTACTCCCTTAAAATAGATCGTACCGCGGTCCACATCATAAAAGCGCAGAAGCAATTTAACTAGGGTACTCTTACCCGCTCCGGAGGCACCAACAAGTGCCACATTTTCACCGGCATCTATGTCCAGGCTTATTCCCTGAAGAACTGGCTCCTCTTTTTTATAAGAAAAATAGATATCTCTAAGGGAAAAGATTGTGTCCCGCTTCAAACGTGGAAGCTGGGGATTTGTTTCCTGGAGCGGTGATTTTTCCTGTAAAATCCTATTCACACGATCGGCTGATGCTGCCACTGAATTTAAGCTGGCCGCCGTACCCGAAACGCTGAGTACCGGTATGAAGATGTTGAGGACCATCACGATGAATACAGACAGATATTCCGGTGATAAACTACCCGTCATGGACAGGCGATGTGCCAAAAGGACAAAGGAAAGGGCAAATCCGGAAACAATGAAGTTAATAAGCGTACTTTGAAGCCCCTGATAGAATCCGTCCTTCATCTCCAGCTTATTGAGACTCAGCGTGTCCTTCTCCAGTCGATTGATATACTTGGCTTCCCGGTTGAAAATGAGAATTTCTCTTAGACCTTGAATGACATCCAATGCAAAGGCGTTGTTTTGTCCTCTACCCCTCCTCAATTTTTGGCCAATTTCGCCTTTGATCTTAGGGAAGGTGTAGGGCACGATGGCGATCAGTACGGCGCAGAGGAGACTTAGGCATGCATAGGGCAGCGAAAATTGGGCAAAAATGCCAAAAAACACAAAAGTACTAATAAAGGCGATGACGTAATCACCCATGACGTGGGCAAAAAAGCTCTCCAACGTCTCCACATCTTCCATAATGATGGCGTTCAAATTTCCACTCTGATAATGCAAGGTTGTCAATGGTGTTCCACGTTCTACGGCATCATACACATCTCTTCGCATAGCCTCCAAAACCTTATACGCTAAAATATGTGTCACCAACATGTGTAGATATGTGAACAGGCCTTGAAGTAGGCAAAGGAGAAGTAATAGCGGAAAATAGCTTAAAATCTCCTCTGAAGCAGTGCCTGTGAACGCTTTCCCAATCAGAAGCGCACCAAGAAGTAATGTGAGCAGAGAAAAAGTCTGATTGGCAACGCCACAGAGAATCGTGGAGAAAAAGGTTGCTTTAAAACGAAAAGCATAGCTCGAAAGCTTTAGAATATTATGATATTTCGTCATAAATGATACTTTTTTATGCATGTCTTAGCTCCATTCCTGCTCGTATACTTGTGCTTGTTCTGCGGCCTCTTGAGTGGCAAAGAGATGACTGTAGTAGGTATCACCTTTCATCAAATCTTCGTGCGTGCCCTCTTCAACGATTTCTCCGTGACGCAGGACATAAATCCGCGAAGCATCCTGAATCGTCGAAAGACGATGAGCAATCGTTATAGTCGTTTTATCTTTAAGGGCCTCTTGCAGATGCCCTTGAATTGCTTTCTCGTTCTTTGTATCCACACTGGAACTTGCCTCATCGAAGATAATGATGGGTGCATTTTTCAGCAAGGCTCGGGCAATCGCCATACGCTGACGCTCTCCACCGGAAAAGTTAACCCCCTTTTCCCCCACCCTGCTTTCATAACCTTGCGGAAGGGCCTGAATAAAATCGTGGATTTGTGCCAGTTTTGCCGCTTGCTTGACTTCCTCTTCACTGGCTTTAGGATTAGCTAAAAGCAGATTTTCCATAATCGTTCCATAGAAAAGATAGGTCTCCTGGGAAACCACGGAGAACTGCTTCCTCAGCTCAGAGAGCGGAAGTTCCCTATAATCCACTCCACCTAAGCGAATACTGCCCCTGTCCGGATCATAGAAACGGAGCAGAAGCCTTGCAATCGTTGTTTTCCCGCCACCGGATTCACCAACAAAAGCAAGCTTTTCACCTTGAGCAATGCGTAAATTTAAGTTGTGGAACAATGTCGTTTCACTTTCCGGGTAGCTGAACCCTACCTCTGAAAATTCAATTTCTGAGCCTTCAGGATGCGGGCAATTGATTTCTGTCGATGCGCCTACATCCTGAATCTTGATTTCCTGATCTAAAATTTCAAAGATCCCATCACAGGAAGTGATCCCCATAAAACCTTGATGGAAATACTGGCCCAGCTCTTGAAGTGGCCTATACGCCTCAGCTACAAGGAAGAATAACATCGCCATTTGACCGACACGAATTGTCCCATTGACGGTAAAATAGGCCGCAAGAGCCAGTGTGAAGTTTCTGCCAATGGTCACGCAGAAATTTGCAAGTCCCGTTTCCATCAAACTGATGGTAAGACTCTTCATTGTTTTGTCAAAGAGACGATGCATTTTGTCCTTCAGTCCTGTACCAACCCTTTTTGAAGCGTTAAAGGCCTTGAGCGTCATCATGCCCTGCACTGTTTCAACAAATTCAGCACTCAGATTGGTGTAGGCCGCCCAATGTTCTTCGCTGAAACTGGTTATCTTATAAAGGAAAAGATAAGGCATAAAGAGTGCGGCGACAGCGGTGGCGAGGATAAGGATTCCCAAAGCGAAGTGAATCGAAAAAACATAAATGGAAATGCCGGATAAGACAATAAAAACAGTTAGGATTTGAGGAATGTAAAGGCTCAAATATCCCTCAAGATAGTCAATTCCGGCCATCGCCTTAGATTGGATCTCTCCGCTTCGCTCATCAAGAAGATAGGCAGGACCCAGTTTCATCAACTGAATAAAGGTGCGCTTGCGCAGACGATTCTTAATTTGGCCGATAATCCACTTTCCATACACATTGAGTCCTGTGATGAGAAATAGACGGACCAAAATTAAAAATGCAATCCAAAAGACATGCCATTTCAAGGCATCCATCCCAGCACTCTCGTAAAGCATCTGGATAACCTGTCCAAATAGAACGGCTTGTGCAATGTACGTAAGGCTGACGCAGACCGATAAAAGGCTTTTGCCAAAAACAAAAATTTCTACACCTTGAATCAGGTCATGTAAACGTTTGTGAATCAACATACTGCTGCCTCTTATTCTAAACAGTTTCTTACACAGCCGTCTTTCATCTGCAATATTCGATCACAGAACTGCTGGGCCAACGGTAAGTCATGAGTGATAAAAATATAGGTTAAGCCGCGCTCCTTTCGCAAACGAGCAAGGAGACGAATAATCGATGCCTGAGTTTTTAAATCCAACATGGATGTCACCTCGTCTAAAATGATAAACTTCACCTGCGAAAGCAATGTGCGTGCAATGGCAAAGCGTTGCAACTGACCGCCACTAAACTCGTGGGGGTAGGAATCCAAACGCGCCAATAAATGATACAAATCCACAACTTTTAGGACATGATGAATTTGATTCTCTTTTTCTCCTGGCAATGCATATTCCGGGTGTACTAAAAAAACCTCTTCCAGGCTCTGGCGAATCGTACGTGCCGGATCAAATGAACTTGTTGCTGATTGACAAATGTGCCCAATCTGAGGTCTGCCACGCATCTTCAACAATTTGCCGCTAAAGAAAATCTCTCCCTGATAATTTAATAATCCCAAGATGCATGACGCTAATGTTGACTTCCCACATCCTGAGGCACCGATAAGACCTAGGATTTCGCCTTGAAATACACTCATATTCAATTCGTGGAGCACTTGGTGACGCTCTTTGCTGAAGGGATTAAGAGCGTAAGAACAATGAATATCCCTCAGCTCCAATATAGGTGTCTCTTCCTGCTTTTTTTCTTCTAAATCAAGCAACGGCAAAATCCGTTGAAACCGAGGATCCTCATCACGTATGCCTTTCATATAAGACGATGTCGGATGATGAAGAATAGTGTCTACACTGCCATGTTCAACGATTTTTCCATCCTGTAATACAATACAGCGATCGGCGACTCTCTCAATCAGGCCCATGTCATGTGTAAGAAGCAAAATAGCAACATGTCTCTTCTTGGATAAAAGCAAGATCAATTCGGCTAAAAGATTCCGATTATCAGGATCAAGCCCACGAGTGGGCTCATCAAAAATAACCATTTCAACGCCATGGCCGAGAGAAAGCGAGGCCATGAATCGCTGTGCCATTCCCCCGCTGAGTTCAAATGGATATTGCTTAAGAATCCTTTTATCGCACAAGCCAAATGAACGCAGGCGACGCATTTGATCGCTCTCGTTTTTCCCCATAATCAAATTGAGTTGGGTTCCATTCTTCAGGAGCGGATTGAGGGCAGTTTCAGGATTCTGAAAAGCCATGCCAATTTTTCGGCCACGCAGTGCGTGCATTTCTTGTGCATTGAGATCCAGCAGGTTTTGTCCTTCTAATACGATCCTGCCCTCAACACTTAAATTCGCGTTCAGCATCCCCATAATTGCTTTTGCAGTCATTGTTTTGCCACTGCCAGTTTCCCCGACGAGAGCTAAAACCTCGCCTCTTCGAAGAGAAAAAGAAAGGTTGTCCAATAGCATTTTTTGGTTTTCTGACTCTCTTACTTTGACACAAAGTTCTCGGACGGAAAGAAGGACTTCTTTATTTTCCTCTGCTCCCTTATTCTCGCAAAAAGGATCGGGCTGAACACACAGCTTGTCACTTTTAAAATTCATCATGCGAAACTCCTTCTTTTGTGTAGTACTTTCGCGTCATCTCGCCTAAATAGCTGAGTGCCCAGATGATGAGAAATTGGAAAAGGCCCGGCAAAAGACACGTCCAAGGAGCAATAGTAATCAGCTTAAAATTCTCGGAGAGGAGTAGCCCGATTTCCGCTTCCGGAGGTTGTATGCCAAATCCCAGAAAAGAAAAACTTGAGATCCCAAGAATAATATGACCGATCATCAACGGCATAATGGGAAGCAAATTGAGTATGGACTCCCTTAATAGATGGTAACGAGTCATATGCCAAAATCCCGCCCCCATAATCTGAAGTTGAATCATATAATTCTCTTTAATGAGGCTTTTGACCAATGCACGGACAATTTTTGCATTGCTAAAGATCAGGGCAAACGATGTCAGGAAAATAAGAATTGGTATTTTCGCATCGCTTGCCGATGCCAGATAGATCGCCAATACCATGGTGGGAAAACTAAAAATAAAATTGCACACATGATAAAAAATGGCATCTGCTAAACCTCCGACATATGCAAAAAAGATTCCCAGGGGAATCCCAAAGCCAAATGCAATAATCCATGATAAAATCGCAAGAAGGAACGCATTCATGAAACCTCTGACCGTTCTAAGAAAAACATCCCTTCCGAAAACATCAGTTCCGAAAAGGTGATTCAACGATGGTTCCAAAAGCTGATTTTCAGGAGACATGGCATTGAATCGCCCTCCTGTGCCATAAGCAAGGAATCCAAAAACAATCAGGACGACTAAAAGGAGCGCGATGTAGCACCGTATTTTGATTATAGCTTTTTGTTTCGTGAACACACCTGTCTCCTGTCAATGAAAGGGTAGATCAGCTCTGCGATAAGGTTGCATAAACTCACAGACAAACAAAAATAAAGAGTGCATCCGGCAACCAGGAAATAGTCCTTGACGTTAACAGCTTTTAGGAAAAGTTGTCCAATCCCAGGAATCGAAAAAATTTTTTCCAACACCAGGCTCCCCATAAGCATGAAAGAAAGATCCAAGGCACTGACTGAGATCATCGTAGCTAAGACGTTGGGAAAAATGTGTCGCCACACAACATCTGAACGTGAAATGCCCATCGCTTTTGCACAGTCAATAAAATCTTCCTCCGAAACACGCAGAACACGATCTCGCAACATCATAGCTAAATTACCAGCGAAAATCAGACCCATAATCACCCCAGGGACAACGAAAGAACGCCATCCGTCAAAGTAAAGAACAGGAAATCCCGGGAAAAACTTCGTTGATAAAAACAAAACAAGTGTCGCGATCCAAAACGAGGGAAGCGACAGAGTTAGTGTCGCCCAAAAACGGTTGAGCCGATCAAAAAAACCTCCTGGTCTAAGGCCTGATGCAAAGCCTAAAGAAATCCCCGTAATTAGATAAACCACGAAGGCAATGCCAACCATGACAAGTGTGTTTCGGAAATAACGGTTCACCACACTCGACACCGGCTCCGAATATAAGACGCTTTCTCCCATATCGCCTTTTAGCAGATCCCCACTCCAGTTCCAATAGGCTTCGACAACATCTAAATCTAAACCCGTTCGTTCCGAAAAATCCGCAATATCCGAAGCAGAAAACCTGTCTCCACGCCCCGATTTTGTCTCCAGGAGAAGCTTTCCGGCGTCTCCTGGAGCAAAATATATCATGTTAAAGCAGAGCAGAGAAATAACAAATATCATCGGAAGTACCACGAATATTTTACGAAGTATGTAAGATATTCTCATTCTTGATCCTCATCCGATCACTTGTTTATTTCGCTAAATGGATCTCGGACAGGTCAACCTGATAGAAGCTGCCGTCCAAGAAGTATCCATCGTATTTTTTGTTGTGTATAATTACACGAGTCGTAGCATAGAGCGGGGCAGCCAAGTAATTGTCGTATTGCGTCTCCCATATTTTTTGAAGAGCTACTTTTGCCTCATCTCGATTTTTAGCTTTATAAAATTCATCTGCGTAATCCAGCATCTTTTCGTCCACTAATCCTCCTAGACCCATTCCTTGATATTCTTTGCTCAACCCCATGGATGGCAAGGAAGCGGCTACCGGTTCGTACCACGGCCAGCTGATCGTGACATCATACTCTAACTTTTTCTGCCGCTCAAAGGCTTGGGTTGGTTCCAGGATAATCAGATTGCATTCAAATCCCAGCTTTTCCAATTCTGCTTTAATGTACTGACCGACTTCGTTTTGTTCATCTTCTGCCCGGACAACGAAGTCCAATTTGATTGGCTTGCCATCCTTTGTGATCTTCCCGTTCACCCGCTTGTAGCCCCCTTTTTCTAGAAATTCATTTGACTTTTCGAGATCATAGCCAATGCCTTCTACAAAATGCTCGGGTGCATCCCAATAGGCTCCACCAATATAGTGTTCTACAACCTGAGGAATACCGAAAAGGATGTTTTTTACTAACGGTTCCCGATTAATTCCATAGCAAATCACCGCACGCAAATTCACGTCCTCAAGAACGCCTTTTTGCCAATTCAGCCCAAGAGAATTAGCGCTGGTAAATTGCTCCGCAGGCTCTACAATCATGCTGACGGAATCATTTTTCTCTAAGTCACGCAGAAGATTGAAAGAGAAAGCATTGTATCCATCTGTCAGACCCACGACATCAACCTGGTCATTAGTGACCGCCATAACTCTGGCGGCTCCATCTGCGATAGGAACCCAATCCACTTCTGTAATTTTAGGTTTCTTTTCTTTGTTCCAATAGTTTTCGTTTCTCTTTAATTTGGTTGTTTGATTCTCAACGTATTCTTCCAGACGATACGGTCCTGTGCCATTAAAGGAAGCGATTGTATAATCTTCGGACATATTGTCAATCGGCATTACGGGGATTGTGGCAAGCTCCTCAGGGAAAAGCGGGTAACTCTGCTTAAAAGATACCGTTAATGTAAGATCATCGTTCACATCAACCTTTTCAAGGTAGTCTGCATATCCACAGTAATAGAGCGCCCCCAAGGTTTCGATGTTCCAACGGACGATATCGGCATTCAGTGCTGTTCCATCATGGAATTTGACATCTTTTGTGACATTGAGTTTAAACTTTTTCTGTTGCTCATCAGCCTCCCACGACACTAAGTATGGAATCGGCTTCAAGTCTTTATCCAAACGAGTAAGAGGATCGAATACAAGTGTTCTTGCACTCCCACTACTCTTGAAATCTTCCATTCCGCCAATGCGTAGCACCAAGTTTTGCTCTTTTTGAGTTCCAAAAGCCGTCAGCAAAATGCTCAAACACAAGAGTAGGACAGTAAATATGATCGTTCTTTTCATAGAATGAAAACTCCTTTCTGTATCACACGCATAAAGTTTTTCTTTCAAAAAGGGGGGATGTACCCCCGGTACATTTCGATTCAGTTCATAGATGTCTTTCATGCAGAAAAAGAAATTTCTGCTTTATAGACTGCTAGTTTAGAATCGATTATCCTATAGTTAGCTTTGGCTAACTCCTTCCACTCTACACCCATCTCCCGAATAAGTAAAGATGGGCACGGAGAAATTCCCTTTCCTCCTTCTTAACTGTCAAGACATATGTTACACATTCCGCTTAAGATGCATCTGACACAATTGTCCTTTTTCCGGCGGTTTTTTAACAGGCACTTGCTTTCGACTTGTCAAGGGCCAAGAGTGAGCATAGGGAGCGTCCCTTGACCGGGAGAAGGCAAGTGTCTATCCTTCTCACCCGGAAAAAGCATTAGCCTAAGCGACTGAGCCTTCAAAATACTCTTGCACCATCTCTTCCGGGCTTTTGAAGTTTAGAACGTATTTGGCTGTCGTATTGTAACGTCGCTCATGCTTTTTCACCTGATTAATTAAATCTTTTTTCTTGTAAATATGTCGATTATACAGGATTTTCCCATCTTCTCGATGGCTTCTCTCCACTCTACCGTTTTGCCACGGCGAATAGGGTCTTGTCCTTCGCAGAACCCAGCCCTTCTTCTTTACCGCCAACTCAAAGCGACTTTCCCGATTGGTGTGATCATCGTCGTTCACAAATTCTAAACCGTTGTCTACCTGAATAGTATGAATGGAAAATCCCATTCTTTCTTCTAAATCATCTAAAAATTTAGTTGTCTCATAGGTCGACTTCTCATCAACGATTTTTAGAACACGCATTCGACTAAATTCATCAATAGCTGTTATCTGATAGTAGCGTAATCCATAGCTTGGAAAAATGTCACATATGTCTTACCACATTACAGGCCTGGAGAAGCTTCATCGCGGGAAATTTAAGGTGAAGTCCGCAGGAGATACAATCTCATTTCCTTTTCACCTTAGCCTCAAAAATAAAAATCCGCCCAAGGTATGGGCGGATTCATGAAAAACCATATTTAACCGTGCAAAAAGCTTACTTTTCTTTGCACCCCAGCTCACGGTCGATGATCATGCGGGCGGAAATGTTGTCATGCGCCAGGGTAAACTGGTCGACAATTTCACGAGTGATATCTTCCTCTTCAGTTTGTTCCGCAATGAACTGATGCATAAAGATTTCGGTGGCATAATCATCGGCCTGCTTAGCCAGGTCATGAATCTTGTAAATGCGCTGCGAAACTTTCTGCTCATGTTCCAGAACGGCTTTTGCAACCTGGAGGGGTTCCGTCTGCTTCGCGTCCGCGATTTCAATTTGATGCAGCGTCGGTTTTACGCCACGTTTATGCATAAAATCGATAAAGGCTTTCGCATGGGAGAGTTCTTCTTCATGATGATCGGAGAGCCATGCGGCGTAACCTTTATAGTTTTGCTCTTCCATGGCCAGGGATAACCCGAGATAGAGATAGGCAGAATAGAGTTCAAAATTGATTTGTTCATTTAAAGCCTCAATAATTTTTTTATCCATAAAAACCTCCATATTCAGCTAAAATCTTTTCATCAGATCTCGGCGTCAAGTTAGCATATACTGCTTTTATAATTATATTCACCACACCAAGCAAAGTCAAAGCCCCTCCAAAAAACCACAAATCGATAACTTGTTTCAGGCTCTTATTCCTAGCCGTTGATCACTTTCAATTCCTTCACCATGTCGAGTCTGGAAATCCTGATACGCGCCAGAATTTGAATGCCGATAAAAACGAACATGCTGCAGCCTATGGCTTTTAAATAGTTATAAAATGGTATATCGGCGATGATGTAGGCATCAAATTTCGTCATGGAGAGGAACATTATCCATTGCATCATTTTATCCAGGATGGGGATGACGAGCAGCTGAAAGACGAGCAGCATAAGGAGCAGATGACGGACATAAAGCTTTGTGAGTTCCCGATCGTGAAAGCCGAAGATTTTAAGGTAAGCCATATTGACCCTTGATTTATCGATGATCAGGCTGGTGACAATACTTGTCACGATGAGGGAGAAAGCAATGCCAATATAAAAAAGGACATTAAATACAAAGCCAAAGCCGTCTAAAAAATGTTCCATGAATTTTGTCATCTCGTCTCGATCGATAACTGAAATGAGCCTGTCTTTATCCAGCTTCAAGCTATTGTTGCTGAGGTAGGCATTCATGTAGTCAGGCTTTTGATCGACCATTTTATTGACATATTCTCTCTTGCTAAAGAGCTGAAACAAAGTGTTCCCGCTTACAACTTCTTTGATTTGCAGGCTGATCTCCCGGCTATTGTAAGGCTCCCTGATTTTAATCTGATCGCCAACTTTACAGGAAAATCTTTGCAGGAACCCCTCGGTGACCGCAATCTCATTTTCTTTTAGCTCATCCCAGTTTTCGATCTGAAATTCAGACCCTCGATCCAGTCCGTAAAGCTGCACTTTTTTATCGTCGCTGTCAGGCAGCTCAACTTGAAGGATAGTGGCCTTGTCCGCCTCAAGACCCTTTTCTTCAGCTTTTACAAAGTAGGTGTAATTGTATTTCATCGTATCTTGCATATTCTGAGCATATTCGCTGAAGATCGGCTTAACCGAAAGGCCAAAAACCACGAGCATATTCGCCAGAAACACACCGAAAAGGAGGGCTGCCACATTCAGCTTATTGTCGAGCAGTACTCTGATCTTAAATTTTCTCAGAAAAGCGAAATGACTTAAGTTGATTTTACTTTTTTTCGTTTCTTTTCTGAGGCGTCCCCTCAAAAAATCCAGGGGCTTATAGCGCAGGCTCCTCGCAACAATCCCATAATTCACCGTCAAATAGATGAAGAGCGGGATCATGCAGGTGAGGAAAAAGGACCTTGAGCTGATAAGGGGCTGAAAGTTCGGCAGATCAAAACTATTGTAATAGAGCTGCACATACATCTTATAGGCATAAGAATAGGCCAGCACATTTCCCAGGATACCGGCCGCCAGGGTCAGGACAAAAGGGGTCAGCAAATAGGCCTGAAGGATTTCCTTTTTCCTGTACCCTAAGGCAAGAAGGGTCCCGATGACAGGAGCTTCATTTTCGATGAGGCTTTTCGCCTGAACGGCACTGATAAAGGCGAGAGCTACAAAGAGGATGGCCATAAAGTTTGTCATCGTCGGCACATCGCCCCCCATATCATCCATGATGTAGGTGATGCAGTGATTATCCTGCTGAATCACCCCGTCGATGGTCAGATTGTCTCTATTGATCCTCGTGACCAGCTCTTTTAACTTTTCCCTCCCCTCCTTTGTGTCCAGACGATCATTATGGTGATAAACATAGGTATAGCGCACCGGTAAATCTTCAAAGGAGGCAAAACCTTTTTCATCGAGCAGGCAAGTTCCATAATGGCCGGTATCCATGACCAGGTCATCCCTGTTTTTCAGAAGGCTGGAGTAGTCCGGCAGCGAGATAAGGCCCGTAACCAGAAACTCTTTTCCCTCCAGCTGGATCCGGTCATTGACCTGGATATGGTTGGCCCGGGCATAGTTTCCGGATAGAGCCACTTCCCGACTGTCTTTCGCCAACCGACCGGCGAGGATTTGCTGGATATTGATGTCTTTTCTATTTTCAAAGGCCCTCAGTTTTTTATCGGCTTCATGAGTGAGTTGCAGATTAAAACTTGGATAAATCCTGACCCCCAGCTCTTCTACTTTCTTTTTTAACTCGTCTGACAGGGGAGTGATGGTTGTAAATTGGCCGTCTTCGATCTTCCCCTCAGCGAGTTGTCGATCATAAAGGACCCTGACGGAGTCCTGAGAGGTAAAAAAAGACGAGGTAAAACCGATAATAAAAAGCATGGCAAGGAAGATCGGCAAAACTTTCCCGGGACTCCTGAGCATCTGCCTGGCCATTCTTTTGAGCAAAGGATTTTTCATTACCAGCACACCTCCCTAGCCGGGATTTTCTCCTTATTCTCGACCAGAGATTTAATGCTCCCATTATGGATGGAGAGGATAAGGTCACACATTTTTGCAATTTGGATATTGTGGGTGGCAATAATGACCGTCGAACCATAGAGCTGATTTAATTTTTCAATTAAAATTAAAACCTCCCTGGCACTTTCATAATCAAGCGCCCCTGTCGGCTCGTCACAGATCAGAAGCTTAGGCCGCTTGACCATGGCCCTGCCGATCGACGTCCTCTGCGCCTGGCCACCGGATATCTCATTGGGATATTTATCGATATGCTCTCTCAGATCCAAATCATCAATCAGGCGATCTATCTCCAGAGGATCCTGGGCTAAATATTTGCCAACCTCTATATTTTCGTAAACATTGAGATGGCTGAGCAAATTATAAAATTGGAAAACAAAGCCCAGGTCATTGCGTCGGTACAATTCCAGCTCCTTCTTCTGCATCGAGCCGAGATCCTGGCCAAAGACCTCCACACGGCCCTCATCGATGCTCTCTATACCGCCACAAATATTTAAGAGGGTTGATTTACCCGAACCCGAAGGGCCAAGAACACACATGATCTTGCCCTCTTGAAGCTCAAAAGACAGCCCCTTAAGGACTTCCATTTTTTCTGAACCGGAGCCATAAAATTTATGGAGATTGTTTATTCTGATCATCGCCGACCTCGCTTATTAGTCTTTAACAGCTTAGTTACACGGGAATTTATTGTGTCGTTCGTGTCCTGTCTTACTTGTTAGCTCTAGCTAACCCAACGGCTTAGATTTTTACCTTTTATTAATATCTTATCCTTCCAGTTAGTTTTTGCTAACCATGCTAGATTTTATGCTTTTTTTATTTTGAGATCAAGAGCTTTCGAGAGCTAGGAAGAGGTGAACAAAATCCTGGACTCTGAAAGAAAGTATTCACAGGGAGAAATCAGAAAAGCCCTGGAAGCCTATACTAATGGGTGCCTCTTACATTTGATTTTCGTGCAATGCAGCAACTAGTTGATGTCTATATGCAAGTCTGCAACTAATGGAGGGTTTTACTTTGGTTTTTCTGATTTTCGTGCAACTTAGCAACTAGTGGAGGGTCCCGCGTGCAAGATTCCAAGTTGTGGATGGTTTGGCAGTGCAAGATCTCAAGGTATGGATGGTTTAGACCTTAGTTTTCTGAGGCTAACCGTCCACACCTTGAAATTTTGTCCAAAATTCTGAAAAACCAAAATGAGAGCATGATCACAGCCCGGGCGCACCACCCATTACTTGAAGTATTGACCGAAATTCAGAAAATCCAAAATAAGGCCCTCCCAAGCCGAGTAAAACCACACTAAGGATTGGCACCCCCCGAGCTTTACGGCACGGAAATACGTCGCCAGCCGAGCAAAACGGCAGTGAGGATCGGCACCAAATTGCGCAAAACCGCGACGGGTTGGCATTCAACAGAATTTGCGGCCTTAATAAAACTGCTGAATTGAAAAAGTAAGATTCGTGTCGCATAGGGAAAATGTGCAGCCGTGTATGATTTCATTGTTGCCTTATCAGCAGAACTTAATTCTTCGCCTCTGTCCAATGCTTGCACTGGTGTTCTCTTTGGTGTATTGACCGTTGTGATATAAGTCCGTGCACTTATCTCCGGATTTGCCTTCAATCTGAGCAAAAGTGTTTTCAAAAATGTTTCTTCAACAAATGGGTATTCTGTCATTCTTGATTGTTCTAACATCGAATGTACGACAATGCTTGCATCTGATCTGAGTAAGAATTCCCTTAATGGAGAAAAATTTTCAGCTAGATAATTAAGGCCATCCACAGGGTTATCATAAGCCAGTGGAATGCCGATAAAAGGATGTTTTAAGATAATCTCCAGCAGCTTTTGTGAACGGATCTTCTCAGGTGACTCCAAGAAAACATCTAGTTTTGCCAGACGCTCAGAAGTATTAAGAGAAGTGTCATCCTCTCGAAATTTACGTTCTGCCTGAGCGATAAAATTATTTTCTGCTTTGTCTACTTCGTCAACAGAAGTAATCGAAGGGTATGCTGAAGTAAATAAAACGAAGAGCAGAGAAAGGGCGATAAAAAACATTTGTTTACTCATTCGTTTTACCTCCAGGCAATTTTTATGATTGAAATGTTTTTATTCTTACAGGCACTTGTTAAGATTTGAAGTATTTTTATTTATTATTTTAGCATTTTTACTATTTTAAGAGTGTGTCGTCAAAAAAACAATCGACAGAGATATACGCAAAAATCGTCGCAGCAGTAAGCCGGAAGTTTGACAGTTAGTCAGTAATCGCAAATATTAAAACACTTTTACAGATGGCATTTCGCCCTCTTTTATTGTCAAATATCGTCCAGTAGATTTTTCGTCGTTCTGGGCTCTATGATCTATACGTTCCTTTTAACTGAGTCTCTGATCTTTGTTCAGGAAAGATCCCGCTCCCGTCCAGGTTCTAATTTTTTCAGGCAAAAAACACAGTAGATGGCGAGAAGTGCGACAAAGAAGGCCACAAGAGTCATTTCAAAACTTGTTTCACTCATGTTCAAGTTTTTGGCAACTTCTGCGTTGGTCTTTTCGATGACCGAGAAAGCATTATTCAAGCTGTGAAAAACAATACACGGCAGGAGACTCCCCCCTTTATAGAACAGGAGGACGAGGGTAAAGCCAACAGCTACAGCGAAAATGATCTGCATGAGCGTCCCCAAAAGTGGTGCGCCGTTGAGCAAATTCACAATATGCCCTATGCCAAAGGTAATGGACGAAACCATAATCGCTTCTTTTGTGTTATTTTTGGCCATGCCCAGGAAGAGAAAACCTCTGAAAATGATCTCCTCCAGAAAGCCGACACACAACATGCTGATCATAAAGAGCGCGCATTCAAACGCACTGTACCTAAACTCGATTCCGCACAGAAGTCCAAAGCCGGCAATAAGGATAAGCGGCCAAAAAAACCAGGCCTTTTTCAGTGGATATTCCGGTCGGATAAGTCCGTATTTTTTTGTCAAGCCCTGTTTTCGAATCCAAGTTAACAAGACAGCCGTAAAAACGACGTGAAAAACTGCGGGAAGCAACTTATTGATGCCGATCATGGTTGACGCGGCTTCTGAGAATACCGTCCCCACGACATAGATAACAATCATGAGAAAGGCAAAAGATAATTCATTTTTATCATAAAGTTTTTTCATAACAGATCATTAATCCTTTTAAAAAATAATAATGCCTTTTGCTGCTTCAATAAGATCCGGGTGTTCTTTTGCAATTTTTTCAACGGCTTTCAAGGAGATGAGACCAGAAAGCCGATCACGGGACCCAGAAAAATGGCAAGGTAAATGAGTGAAATCCAAGGCTGATAATCGACATAAAATTCCTTAAAGGTCAAACTCCAGGGGTGCTTAATCATCACCCAGCCGAAGGCATCGAACACAAAGCAGATGCCGGCCCAAATAAGGCCTGTCATAATGGCTTCCTGCAGCGACGGATGTTCTAAACCATGGATATACAAATAGCCGAACAAAGTAAAAATGACAATATTATAAAGGGGATGCCAGGGTTTTGTCTTTTCATATCCCTCACCCATTCCGGGCCCGTCCTTCATGGATTTCATGTGCAATACTGCAATGTTAAAAAAAGTATGCCCAACCCCGATCAAGGTCACAATGAGATAGGCCATCCAAAACCACAGCATCGACATCCCGAAATTTTGCATTTATTACTCCTTCAGTTCCTGCTTAAAAGCCCTCTGCATTAAAGCTCCCGCTTCTAAGAATTGCTTGTTCATTAGTTAACTTTCCGCATATTCCGCTGTATCCAAACAAATACCCAATCAAATACCCGTGTCTGTATTTCGGATCTTCTCCCTATCCATTTGCCTTATTCTTCATGCTTTGTCGCCGCACTCATCAATAGAACTTCACTCCTCACGAGCATTCTGCCGGAGCGCCATGCCTGACGACTAGCAGGTAAACAAGAGCGGGGCACAAAATGTCAGGACTATTTTAACGCTATGCACCAGATGCAGATCCGTAAAGGACTTGCTTTTATCGTGAAACGTCAAATTGGGATTTATATTTAAATTCTTGTCATAAAAGTCAAGGAACCGTTCAAACAGGTCGACATCCAGGCGATGACTCCATCGTTCTCTATCGAGATTCGCCTCAATGTACTCCGCCTTCTCTTTCGTAAATCGCTGCTTATTTTTCTCCGCTTTGTAATCATAGTCGAGGGATGCAGCCCATTTGTCGAACTCTGCATTGAACTCATCTTTGTAGCTGTTCTTGCTGTCGACAAAAAAATCGCTATGCCCTTTGTCTTTGAAGCGAAGGAAAGTAAATCTCAGATCGTCCTTGTACTTGTCGTAGTACTGGTCGTATCCATACTGTATAGGAAGTGTTTCGTCATCCTCGCTGTGGGCAATCAATATTGCTGCGTCACTCGTCTTAAAGCCATCCATTGCTGTGTTTGTAGCGTACTTACCAAATTTAATCCATTCGTGCATTTTCACGAACGGCATCATGGCATAAATGGCATTGCCTGCCTGTGTTTTTCCTCCGGCTTCAAAGATATCTGAGGAGCTATTGCTTCCACAGCACGCGATAACAGCCTGGACTTCAGGATGATACGTCAGTACACTGCAAACGCTATAGCCACCCCAGCTATGCCCGAACAAGCCAATGGGTAATTTGGGGAAATTTCCGCTATCTTCGACAAAGGAAATCGCATAATCCAAATCGATCACTCCTTGCGGAAATCCACCTACACCTTCGCCCTCGCTTTCATCATTTCCAGTCGCATCGTAGGCAAATACAAAGTATCCATGCTGCGCGAAAGCATTGACACAATCTAAATACGAATTATGACCGCCGCCGCCAAAACCATGTGCGATGATGATGATACCGCGCTGATTTCCCCCTGAACGATACCAAAATCCCGATAGCATTTGCCCCTTATCTGAAGGGAACTTATACTTCGTGCATTTCAGTCCGTCAAAGTCGTCGACTTGCAACATGAGAGGTTTGTAACTTTCAAACCTCTGATTGGTATTCTCGTCATAGATGATCACTGAAAAAGCCCAGCAAGCACCTACGATGAGTACAAGGACAGATACCACGATGATTCGTGCTGTTTTCTTTTTCATTCTTTTCATTTCGTAGCTTACTCATTAAATCCTGGTCTTGCCCATGGATGGCCTATTGAAGATTGTAACGACCTTTTATTAAGCACCTGTTAAATCCAGGATAAAGCAACGAAAAATCATCATGCTTCCCTCTTGGAAACATATTTGTCGCTCAATTTTGTCAAGGAAAGTCAATTGCAAGAACGATTTCGACACCATTGCAGAGGAGATTCTAAGGCTTAAGGATCAGTGCAATTTAATATAGTTATAAATTCTGAGCTAACTATTTTATGCTTCAGTACCCTTTTTTCTTCGGCCGAACATTCTTTTCTTAAATTTATACACTTTGGCCAGGGTTCCAGACACATGGGCGTTACTAAATAATAAGGAAAGGAAGGTAAGTGAAATAGTGAAATCTTTTAAGAAGCCAGGCAAAAAGGTATCGGACAGTTCCATTTCACTCATTATAGAAAATACAATGAGTGAGACTACGCCAACCAAAGAGAAACTATGCTAAAAATTAAAAGCACCTACAGATGATGCAGACGCTTTTAATCATAATTATACTAGCTTTGGCAGATTTTATTTTCAGTAAAATTTAATTGCAATAATACTCGATTGCCTTATTAACAAACACTGCCGTCCCTTCTCCTGCAAATTCATCAATATTATGAGTGAAATCTCCGCCACCCGCATACATTTTTCCAAGGCCGGATAAAACTTCATTTGAACATGTATAGAAATGGTCTGTAATGAAAGTTTGAAGTTTTCTTACTAAATTTTGTGCTTCTTCTGAATCACAATGATCTGATTTGATTTTTCCAAACTCTGCAAAAATCATCATGAATTGCTTGTTTATCATCTTTGTTTCTTCATCACTTCTATTTTGTTGTTTCTTCTCAAATTCCTTAAATTGAGAAGTGTGACCCCAAGCCTCTTTGGCTTGTTTTGCATACGCATCAATCTTTCTTGTATCAAATGCTGTGAAATTCATATAATTACATCCTATAGCCTTCAGCCCCTTTGCAAAAAGGATTAAATTTTCTAAATGTTCTTTTTTAAGGGTTAGCAAATTTATTTGCTGCTCCAAAGCTAAGCCCTTATCAAAATTCTCACTATTCATGATTGCTTTAATTTCTTTGAGCGGAAATTCCAATTCTCTAAATAGCAAGATGGATTGTAACCTTTGCAAATCCTCATCGTCATATAGCCTGTATCCGGACATGGAATATGCCGTTGGTTTCAATAAATCGATTTCGTCGTAATACTGCAAGGTTCTAATACTAATTCCTGCTATCTCGCTTACCTCTTTCACAGTTTTCATCTGCTCACTTCCTTTCATGGATTGAAGCATAAAGTATCACGTAACGTTACAGTCAAGGGGCTAAAACAGTAAACTTACATACTCGTATTGAAGGGTTGTTAACTTTTGGTTATCTGACTTATGTGCAACGTTTCAACTAGTGGATGGGATTTCTTTGGTTTTTCTGATTTTTATGCAACTTAGCCACTAATGGATGGGCCCGCGTGCAAGAATCCCAGTAGTGGATGGTTTGGCGTGCAAGTTCTCCAGTAGTGGGTGGGTAATGAATGATCTGGGTCTTAGTTTGCCGAGGCTAACCATCCATTACTCAAAATTTTGTCTAAAATTCGGGAAATCCGAAATAAAAGTAGACTCTTAGCCGAGATGACAGATTCTGTCGCCCTCCCTGAGGTGTCTTGCATTTGTCCCCTGACACAGAATCTTTCCTTCGTTCACATTCTTATGAATGCGACACAGCCCATATCGTCTGAAGCAGTAAATCCGACGGAACGATAAAACGCTTTTGTCTTTTCTGTGTTATCCGTCAGCAGTTCCATCTGATAGACATCCTTGTACTTGTCCATAAGTGTCTTGAGCAGCTTTGTTCCGATACCTTTTCTCTGATATTCCGGCAGAACGATAATATCTTGCACAAACACAATGGTAAGACCATCGCCAATGGCACGAATGATTCCAAGCAAGCTGTCACCGTCATATGCGGCTAGTACGCATAGAGAATTGGCATAGGCTTCTTCAAGGATATCCGCTCTTTTAAGATAGTTCGTCCAGCCAACACTCTGATATAGATGCAGTATTTCTTCCAGGTGGAAGTGATCATAATACTTAATTTCCATACTTATCTTTCATCGCTTGTATGCACCGGCCATCCGGCAGGACCTACACGTGGATCTTTTACGCATTTATAACATTCTTCCACATCCGCTTCTTTCCATAGATGGAGAATCAGCCGTTCTGTCTGGAGCGGCTGTATAAGGCGAAGCTCTATCGTCTTTTCTCCGCTTTTTATCATCCGAAACGGAGCATCGTTAAGATTCATTCTATGCTTCATGTTTTTTATCCTCGCTCGTGGTTCATTCCTCCATGGACATCGAAACTACAGTTACAGTACTATTTGACAACAATCTGAGCGTTTCAAGCCGTTCATCCTGATTTCCTCGACAACAAAACTATCGTCTCCACGTGGCTTGAAATAACAGGATGAATGTCTACAGACTCTTTAAAGAGCGGTAAGAAAGTAAGATTATAGTTCTTCATGATTTTAAATCCGCTGTTTGACTCGCGAAAACACTTCTTGCGCTGTAAGCCTCTCAGAATGTTCCTTAGAATAGTTGTCGGCTTCATCCAGCTTGGCTTCAATATCTTCTGTTTGGGCAGTATATTGTTCCAAACTTATAACCACTCAATTTCCTTGAAATTATTTCTTAAAGCAGATTTGCGGAAATGCTATTTTGTGTGTTTATTAAAAATATCGAGATAAGGTTATGATACCTGCACAATGTGAGATTTTCTTAAAGTTGAGTTCGGGAAAGGGTTCCCGCATCTCATCAATGACAAAGTAAATTTCGTCTTCATCCCAAGCGGCACCTGCTTCACTTTTGCACTGCAGAAGCTGAGCGCGATTTTCAAAGGCAACATCCCCAATTAGGATTCTTCCATCCTTCTTCAAATTTTCCAGCAGTTCATTTAGGAAATCAATCTTCCTGGCATCTGTAAGATGATGCAATGCATAGGTCGCCACAATAAAATCGTACTGTATTTTGCTGAGTGGTTCTACTAGCCCCTTACTAAAGTCTCCTTGATATAGATGGGCTCTAGGCATTTTTTTTAATGATAATTCGAGCATCCTTTGAGAAAAATCCTGCCCATAAATCGTGCAGCCCCTCTCATAAAGTTTGGTGCTAAGAATGCCGGTGCCAAAACCTATATCGAGAACAATCGCTCTTTGCTTCTCCAGAATCATCTGAAAAATACCAGCAAGCACAGCTTTGTAACCTGCAAAAGGGTAAGTCCCCTCATCATCAGACAGACCAACGTCATTATCGTAATCATCTGCCCATAGGTCAAATCCTATATTTTCCAACATCTAGGTGTTTCCCATACCTTTCCTATAAAATTATCATATTGCTAACAGCTATCCCACAGTCACAACCCCTGAAAAATATCTATCCTGTAAACTCAAGGGGCAATAAATATCGTTCCCATAGTCTCAATCAGCAAAAACATCGAAGAAATCCATAGATCGACTTTTCGCCTTAAATGATTTCTTCAAGCCTGGTCTATAATTTTGGAATATCGTTCATCACAGTATCCCAAACGATCTCATCATCGATTTTGACATAGGCATGTGCCAGAATATTACGGATAGCGTACATTTGGTGCCAGGGAATATCTGCTATAGTACTCTGGGTTTCTTCAGAAATCTTATTGGCGAGTTCACCGATTTGAAAGATATTCATACAGACTACATCCCGGTAGTCTGGATCGTTAGCAAAATGTTCAAAGCTCGCACCGAATCGTATCCTGGCTTCTTCAATTCTTTCACAATATTCAAGTATCCTGAGCAGGTGAGATCTATCTCTGTCTTTCAGAATCCTACC
>ERZ1032446.54-NODE-54-length-27665-cov-14.127925_pt1 | contig 27665 bp, 14 predicted proteins | sample MGYA00518035_ERZ1032446 | MGnify/ENA primary metagenome ERZ1032446 (study PRJEB33718, sample SAMN03160204) | human skin metagenome | collected 2014-02-25 | study: EMG produced TPA metagenomics assembly of the PRJNA266117 data set (Human skin bacterial metagenome... | reverse complement strand
TGAACGAGGCCTGGGTTATCAAGGCTTTGGGTAACAAGTGGGAGACTTCTTACAGCATTCCTAACTTGCGTGAAAAGATTGACGAGCTGAACTTCTTGATTGATGGCGTGAAGGATCAGACCGGCACTAACCTGTCTGATAAGGCTACTTTCGGTGGTTTGAAGCACGTGGTTGATGTGGCTGAGTCTAACTACGCTTCCTGGGCTAACAAGGTTATGAACGAGAAGCAGGAAATCGCTAACCACATCGTTGAAAACCCGGGCGAAGATGTTGATACCGCTTACGCTGCGGTTAAGAACAACCTGACCAACCTGTACGGTTCCGATATTGCCAACTCTCTCAAAGATGCTAAGTACTTTGAGCTGAATGGTGATAAGAAGGTCAAGGCTGTCAACTATGACGCTATCGAGGCTAAGTCTGAGTACAAGAAGCTGGTAGAAGACGCTACCAAGCAGCTGGACAAGGTTTGGGCTGATGCCGAGAAGCATCAGGGTGAAATCACTGATGATGTAGCCAAGGCATCTCAGTTGCACGTTACCGCTCCTGGCGCTGCCACTTACACTGACAGGTTCGCGGCGATTGCTGAAGTTGCTAAGTACACTGTGGATAACGACAAGAAGTGGTTGGACACGGTAGAAAAGCAGCGTGCGGCTCTGAAGGCTGAATGGCGTACCGAGTTCGATAAGATTGCCCCCAAGACCGTGCAGCGTTTCGGTGGTAAGGATCGTTTCGAGACCGCTCAGCTGATTGCTAATTGGTTCTCTAAGTACCATATGGTCGAGGCTGCTTACGTGGCTAACGGTACTCGCCTGGCTGACTCCCTCGCGGCTGGCCAGCTGACTGGTGGCCCGATCCTGCTGGTGCGTAACGACACCAAGATTCCTGAGTTCACCGCTAACGTGGCTACCCACCTGCTGTGCTGGAACGGTAAACCGATCAAGGTTTCCGCTATCGGTGGCGAAGGCGTAGTCTCCGACGACGTCCTGTCCACCATGGTCAACCTCATCGGCACCAAGTCCGTATGCAAGGTCAAGACCCCCGATGCTAAGACTATCAAGGGTGGTACCTGGACGGCTCAGGCTGCGGTTGCTGATTCCGCAGCATTCAACACTGCGAATATTCAGTTCACTGCTCCGACCGAGCCGACCTCCGGCGTTACCTACGCCTTGGTCTCTGCTAACCCGACTTACACCGGTAGTGCCACTGCTGCTACCGTGACCGCCACCATTGATCCCAATGCTGGCACGATTGCTCTGACCGGCAACAACGGCGCTGGTGCGGCTAACGCTGGTACTTACACCTGGAAGGTTAAGATGAGCGCGCCCGGTTACGCCGATAAGACCGTCGACGTTACCGTGACGGCTAACTAACCTAACCGAAACCTTTACGGTTTCAACGATAACTTCATAAAAGTCTGGCCCCGGTAGTTACCTACCGGGGCCAGTGTATTCAGTTATTCAGAAACCTTGGGGTTTCTATGCAACAGTCACTGCAGTGAGTTCTGCAGACTTAGGAGCCTTACCGGGAGCGGTGTACTCCACAGTAACCTTGAGTAAGCCAGCCTTGGCATTAGCCGGGACAACTACCTTGAGTTTGTCGTCGCCAGCGCCACCGTCAACAAGGGCTACGCCCCAAGCAGAGCAGGCCACATCGACTTCACTACCAGCAGGCCCGAACTTGCACTTCGTGATCTTGCCGTTGTCAGCTACCAGTGCCTTGTCAGTGTTGGTAAACTGAATCTCTAGTGTCTGAGTATCGGGCTTATCTCTATTTGCGTTCTGACCGGTTAGTGTCGGGGTATCAGATTCCCCGCTGTACACGGTGAAGGTGACTTCGAGTTCTTCGCCGCGGTACTCGACCGGAACCGTGATGGTGCCGGGCTTAGTGGGATCAGCCAAGGTTACCTTGGTGTGGTCGATCTTGATACCGGCAGCAGCGAAGGTGCAAGCGCCAGTCTGCGGTGTCACGCCAGAAGCCTTAGCTTCCTTGCACAGCACGTTTCCTGCCGCGAAGTCGGACGCAGCGAGCTTATCCCACGTGAAGGTTGCGGCACCGTCTGTACCGCTACCGCCCAGAATGACGTCCAGGGTGGAGCCGCTAGCAATAGCGAGCTTGTCGCTTTCCTTACCGGAGCCGGAGCCCTTAGCAGCAGCGTTGATAACCTTGTACAGGTCAGTGAGGGTCTCGTCCTTCAAGACGCCTTCCCCACCAATACCGTAAACGGTCTTGTGAGCCTTGCCAGACTGGTTATCCCAGGTCGGCAGGGCAGAAGCCACAGCCTTCGTCGCGGCCGGGATTTCCTGACCGGAAGCAACCAGCAACAGCGGGCCACGGGTCAACTGGCCAGCGACCAAGGCATCAGCGGTAGCATGACCGTCAGCAACATAAATATCATCGAACACGTGCATGGTGTTATCCGCCCAGTACTGAGCGATAGCGGCAGCAGTCTCAAAACGATCCTTACCACCCAAACGACCCTCAACAGTGAACTTAATCTTGTTCTCGGCAACAGCCAGCTTGTTCTGGGCCTCAGCCAGATCCTTCTTCGCCTGCTCCAACAGGTTCTTCTGCGCGTTAGCCACAAAAGCGGAAACAATATTCACGCCAGCAACCGGCATCGCAAGATCCGTGTCGGGGGTGCTAGTGGTAGAGTTCTTCACGCCATTCGTGCCGTCATAGGGGCCTACCTCATCCTGGGTTGCCTTTGCCACAGCATCCTTCAACTGGGTCATGTCCTGGGACTCCATGCCCCACACCCGGTTCAAGTCTGCCTCAGCATCCTCAACGAGTTTCTTCAACTCGACAGCCTCAAAGTTCTTGAAATCGAAGCCGTTAATCCAGCCCTCATCATCAGTGGTGAAGTAGAACTTGTACTTATCGAAAGAATCCGCGTAAGTACCATAAACCTTCTGCAGCTGAGTATCAATCTGGAAAGTAGATGCCAGTACCTTATCAGGCTTAATACGAACGCCATCCTGAGTAAGAACTTTGTTAATCTGCTTGTTCACGTCAGCCACAGCTTTCGTGTATTCCGCGTTCCAAGACCCGGACAGGGCGTTAGCCTCGGCGTAAGTCGCGCCGTAGCCCTTGAAACGAGGAGACGTGGCCAGACGGGAAGAGCCACCACCCAGAACCTGGACCCTCAACTGGGCAACCTTCTTGCGCAGAGCAGGAACGTCGTAAGCCTCAGTCCAGTCGTTCTTGTAAACCGCGATAGCGCGGGCAGTGGAAGCAGTTTCGTTAGAAACAGCACCTTCACCACCCAAGATGCCCCAAGACTCCGGCAAAGTAGCCTTGATGAACTCGGCCACCGGCTCGGGAATAGTCCCATCCGGATTCACGTACAAAATCGGGCCGTCATCTAACACGCCAGCAGTCATGGAATCCACCACGTGATTATCCCCACCGTTAGCCAAGTAAACCTTGCCCAAACGGTTACCACGCTCATTAATAAACACAGACTGCATATTATTGTTCGCGTGCTTCTCGGACTTCAAAGCCTGAGTGTAGATACGCTTCGCCACGTTCACGGAAGTCTCGTAACGATCCTTACCATCGATACGACCCGTGGAAGCCACACCGGCCTCTTTCGCGACAATATCCAGAGTGTCCTTAGAAACAACGCCCTCGCCACCAATAGCGTAAACAGCGCGAATACCCTTGAAACCAGCAACACCACCATTAGCCTCGTTCGAGTTCTTCAAGAACTTACCAACAATGGAAGCAGTACGACGGTTATTATCCACCAAGACAACCGGGCCATCAGTCAACATACCCGAAGTCGCGGCATCAACCATCGCCTTGTAATTCACGATATAAGCCACGGAAGCCCTCGTCCCGTTACCGCCCTTAGCCACGGTAGTGAACTCGTGCTTAGCCACGGCCATGGACGTATCAATACGATCCACACCAGCCAGACGATCCACCTTATTAGCGAAAGCACCCGGCAGCGTGTAATCCGCCGCCATCGCAGGCGCCACGCCCATGCCAGCAATCAACGCCAACGAAGCAGCGCCAACCACAAACTTCTTCTTCAAATTCATCTTCAAAAAAACCCTTCTTCTGGGTAATAAAGGGTCAGAAAAATCGGGGGTAAATCTGTCCTGTTTCCTAACTCTCGCACTTGCTCTTACACTTAAACTCTTTAAGTCTTATACTTAAAGAGTGCTGGACTCTGGAACTCTTATAAAAGTGCTTGATGAACTGCGGGAACGTGGTGGAGATTCTTACGATGTTGAAGTGAAAACGGGCGCTAATGGCATTCCTGGCCTGGGGCAGACCTTGTGCGCTTTTGCTAATATGCCTGATGGGGGCACGATTATCATTGGTGTTTCGGAAAACCTGGATTTCAAAGTGTTGGGGATTGCTCCTTCGCGTATCGCGAAGCTGGAACAAGGCATAGCTGCTCAGGCTCGCGACCATATCAAGCCGCCTCCACAGCTCGATTTCCAGACTCTAAAAATCGGCAGCAAGACCATACTTGTCGCAACGGTGCGCGGGCTAGAACTCGCGTCCCGCCCTGCTTTCTATAAGGGTGTGGCATATTTGCGTCAGGCCGACGGCGAATACCCGATGAGTCCCCAGGAACTGCAGCATATCGAACTTCTGAAGACACAGGGTTTCGAACCGATGCATCCCGACCGGTTTAGTGTCCCCGGAACGTCCCTGACGGATTTGGATGCGTCCTTGGTCGCGGCCTACGATGAAGCGCTGTCACTGGCCTCTCGGCGTTTTCATGAGATGTCACGCAATGAGCGGCTGGTTTATTCTGGGGTTCTGACTCCTGGTGGCGAAGCCACGCTTGGTGGTCTTTATGCGCTGGGCAAGATGCCCCAAGCGGTCACGCCGAGCCTGGGGGTGACCGCCGCGGTTCAGGTGATTGACTCTGAGCGTGGACAAAACACGACCGCAGGCACGTCCTTGGGCGAACTCGCGCGAACGGTCTCGACACCGCGTGTCATGGATTTGTCGCATTTTACTGGCCCGGTCCCGGAGCTCCTGGAGCAATCTCTTGCTTGGGTGGAGCGCAATACCAGTAAAGCCCTGGTCTATGACCAGCACGGTCACGCCCGCGACCTGCCCACATTCCCACTTGCTGCGGCTCGTGAGATCATCGCTAACGCCCTGGTGCACCGTTCGCTGGCACCCATAACTGATTCCAAACGAGTCGAGATTCGCATCCGTGGGAGTGTACTATCGGTGACCAGCCCGGGCGGTTTATGGGGCGTGACCGCCGAGCGTCTGGGTAAACCAGGCGGTAAAAGCGCGGTCAACCCGATGCTTTACGAAATCTTGAAAAACGTCCGTACTCCTGACGGGGCGCGCGTAATCGAGGGTGAAGGCGGTGGCATCCGTGAAGCCATCCAAGTCCTTGAAGCGTGTGGCCTGCCCCATCCCCGGTTTATCGACCAGGGAATAGAACTCCACGTCCTCATGCGTCTCACCCCCGAGCCTCCACGACCAGCCCCGATACAACAAGCCTTGAGGTCTACGGAACCGATTCCGACCACCTCCGCCCTCACCCAAACAAGCACTAAGCACGGTCCCGCTATCCTTGCCTCGCTGTCAGATGGTCCGCAAACCCTGAACACCATACGTTCTGTTACGGGACTAAGCGAGGGGCAGGCCCGATACGCGCTCGGGAAACTCATCGCTACCGGGAACGTGGTGATGCTTGGTAGCCAAGGCGATCCAGATACAACGTACTGCCTTCAATAGACACCCGGGGATTCCTGGGCCGACGCCGAGTTGCGGGCAAACGAGGATTTTGGGCCGACATCCGCAAAGGCTGCAGCGAATCAGGGGAGGTTTTTTGATGGGATACCCGGCTATTCTCCACCTATAAATCCCAAACACCGAAGCATACACACACCCCGGCCCTAAAACCCCGGGCGACCTGACACGACCGACCCCGTCACCGAGCTTATCGAGAGGCTGCTTATTCTAGAATCCGTGCGCACTAAGAGCCGAGCACATGCCGGGACACCATTTTCGACGACTTTTCGGGCTCACCCGATTGGTGCAGGACGGAGCCAGCGGATTTAGCCGGATTCAGAAATCCTGCAACGTATGCTTCACCGCCACCACCATGACAGTCCGCGCCGCGTCATCTACCCGATACAGAATCACGAAACGCCCCGCAAATATCTGCCGATACTGGCCCGCATACGCGCCAGTCCTCCGCAGCGCGCCCCGATTCGGCATTACTTCCAGGGACAAAATCCCTTCCTCAATTGCGTCCACAATCTCGATTGCCGTCTCAGGCACCAACAATACACCCGCTAAATACGCATAAATCGCGTCAATTTGTCGCTCGGCAAGCGGTGCGATGAACACCTCGTAACGCGCTGGCTCATCCAATTCAGGATCAGCCAAAATGCTTTCCCCGCAGCTCGCTCAACGCCTCACGAGCCGGGCGTGCCTTGCCGCCTGCGTCCAACTCGGCTTCCGCAGCCCGAATCGCCTCGTCAACCGCTTCCTCGTTCAGGCCGCGCGCAGTTTCCTGACTCTCAATAGCCCCTTCGAGTCGAGTCTCCAATACTGTCGCTTGTCCCATAACAACCTCCCCGGTTGATCCAATTTTACCAGGGAATTGCGTTCAACAGACCCCTGCATTGGGGTGGGGTTGTCGGGGTGATGGATATTTTTGTGTTGTTATCCCAGTTGTTGCTGTCGTTACGAGGAGTAGCTTCCAAGGGCCTGGTAGCGCTGGCATTTTCGACGGAACAGCCACCACCGGGCCAGAGAACACCTTATTCGAGTTCAACATACCGGAAGTAGCCGCATCAACAATAGAGTAAGCCAAAACCAGGTAAACAGTAGTGGGAGCGGGATTATAGGCAACGGTGCCGCCATCTGATCCTTCACAGCCTGAACAGGCAAACCGGGAGGTTTTTTGATGGGATACCCGGCTATTCTCCCCCTATAATCCCCAACACCGAAGCATCCACGCACTCTGACCTACAAAAATACCACCGTCTCGGGTACCGCCACTTTTCATACCAAACGCTCCGACTCACGCAGGTACTCGCTACTTCAATCACGATCCCAGCCAAATTGCCTAACAAAATGACGCCATTTTACCTAAAACAGTTCAGGGATGCTGTAAATCCAAGGAAAGGTTCGGGCAAAATATACATACCTACGAGTCCCGGGCGATGAGCCCGGGCACGTTAAATAGCTCTCTTGAGGCACTGGGCGGAACCCTTTATCACTACCGAGACAAAAATGGCTTGGAGTGCGACACCATCGCCCACCTAGATAACGGCAGGTACGCGTTGATTGAAATCAAGCTCGGAGGCGACGCGGCCATCGAAACCGGCGCGGCCACGCTAAAAAGGCTCGCCGGGCTCATCGACACCAGCAAAATGCGCGCCCCCTCTTTCCTGGCAGTCCTCACCGGAGTCGGAGACTTCGCTTACCAGCGCCCAGATGGGATTTACGTGATTCCGATAGGAACACTGGGCTGTTGATGCTGGCTGCTGGTTATTTCCAGGTCTGTTGGGGCTATGGTCACAAGGTCATGGACCGCCGCCCCTAACCGTACGACTCTTGAGCTTGACCCCAAGGTGCTTTGAGACAGCTGATTTCATCGGCTCAGTTGTACCCTAGTGCTTTTGAGATGTCCTTGAATAGAGTCACCTTATCGACCTGAAGCGCAATGGCCAGCTGGCAAAGGGTCTCTATCGAGGGGAGATTTTTTCCGTTTTCCAGGTTGGCAAGCGATTTTTCTGAGATCCATCCTTTACGCAGGAGGTTCAGTTGCTCCACTCTCTCTATAAAGCCCTTACGAGATCGGGGAAAATCTGTGAGATCCGCCCGGTAGTTGTAAAGAATGGTCCCGACATTTGTCAGAACATTTGATTCTTCGATTCTTCCCACCATTTCAACAAAAAAGTCCCTTCTGCTCTGTCCTGGAATCGTCCATATGGAACCAAGGTTCCAAATGTCCTTGACTAGGATTATGCCTTCTAGTATAGTTTAAGTAGACAGAGCAAATCGCCCTCGTCGAGCTGACTGATGAACGTTGGCTTTCGTAATCTAAAGGAAGAAGGTAAAAATCATGATTACGAATATTGAAAGCACTACTAACCGCAGTTTTCCGATCCGGACGGCAGCGGTTCGAACGATCAAATCCCCTGTAGAGGATATGGATATCACCAGGTACATTGCCTTGGTAAACCTACGCGACGTGCCTGAGGGCCTGCCGACGGAGGTAAACCCCCGCGAAACAAATATGCGGACGGCTACCGCGAGGAAGCTGCTTGACAGTGTAGAGAGCAGTGACCCGAACTTCGATGTCTATAACCGCGGTATGGTGATGATCGCGAGCGGTGTCAGGTTTGATAACACACAGTCAATTTTGACTGTAGAGTTTGACTCTGACAATTCGCGTTTCGGAGTGCTCGATGGTGGACACACGTACCGAGCGATTCTGGAGCGGCGTGATGGAATCCCCAGCGACATTGACAAATTTGTCATGATGGAGATTTTGGTTGGAAAGGATCTGAGCGTTGCAGACATTTCGGATGCCCGCAATACTTCGGTGCAAGTTAGCGATATTGCCTTGTACAACCTCGAAAATCGCCTCAATCCAATAAAGGATGCTATTGAGGAATGTGATTTTGCGGGAAAGGTTGCCTATAAAGACAATGAGGACAAAGACATTCCAGTCTCTGATCTGTTGAAACTCATGTTTACTTTCAACATAAAAAAGTATCCTGATAACAGCAGTTTTCCAATTTCAGCGTATTCGGGGAAGGCTATGGTTTTCAAGGATTACAAGGCTGAATACGATGCCCACGGAAATTCGGATCAGAACATTTACATGAGCTTGTCCCAGTTGCTTCCCGAGTTGGTGGAACTCTATGAAGCGATTCAAGTGGATATGCCTAAGTTTTATGATGAGAATCACAACGGAAGAGCTCGTTTTGGAGGGGTTCGGGGTATTGAAGGCAGAGGGAATTACAAGACAGATTTCAACTCTCTTCATGCAGATTACAAGATTCCGACCGGGTATCTCATGCCGGTTTTCGGGGCATTTCGGGCTTTGCTCGTCAATAATGCCGCGGAAGGAAAGCCTTATCAGCTTGAATGGGTGTTTCCTCCTTTGGAATATTGGGAAAAAATGGGTCAATCTCTGGTGAAAACCCTGTTCAATTACGGGACATTCCCTAATAACACCGGTAAAAACACCAGTGCTTGGGAGGCTTTGTACCAGGCGGTGAAGAACCAGATGCTTGACGATCAAAAGCAAATGACTGAGGAAGACAAGCTGAAACTGGCAGACCAAAATCGTGAGCTGGAGGATCAAATCCAGAGACTGCAGGCTCGCGTGAAGGAGCTGGAAGGCTAGACCATAGTAGTGGGTTTCCTCCAGTGGGCGGTAGTTTTCTTTTGAGGGGAGCCACCGCCCACGTCTCTATTCGGAAGTGGCGTGACGTGAGGGCTGCCGGTTGTCATTATATTTCCCTTTTGGTGAGGTATTAACATGTCTAGGTTGGATGATTTGCGCGAGCCTGCCCATGCGCGTAGTACCGGCGTTGCCTCGGCATTAATCCGTGCCAGAATCCTGTATCCGCGTGAGTCCAGCCGGCTCCATCGTCCCCAGCTTTCCACACAGCGCAACCCGGACAACCAGCTAACAATATCCAGATGTACATGTTTACGATATTGCTAATCACTACCGGGTTGGGTATCATTACGGTAGGCCATGTTTTCAGGAGGGGTGGATGATGCAGCGTTTTATCGGGCGTGCTCGCGAGCTGGAGTCGTTGGAGCGGGCTTGGGCCAGTAACCGTTTCGAGTTCACCGTGGTCTACGGGCGACGCCGGGTGGGGAAGACCCGGCTGATTAGGGAATATATCGTTGACAAGCCGGCTGTGTATTTTATGGCTTTGGAGGCTGACGAGGCGACGAACTTGGCCAGTTTTTCCCGCGTATTTTCCCAGTTCCAGGCCACGACCGGGACGGGTTTGGCGGGGTCGCGGGCGCGGCATGCTTCTTTTGAGGACCTGTTTGCCGACATGGCGGATACGGCCCGTCGGACGCCGTTTGTGCTGGTCATCGACGAGTTTCCGTACTTCGCGGCGAGTTGGCCGCCGATTTCTTCTTTATTGCAAAAGTTTTGCGATTCGCAGTGGGCTGCAACTGGGCTACACCTGATTCTGTGCGGGTCGTCGATGAGTTTCATGGAACGTCAAGTGCTTTCCGCGAAAAGCCCCCTCTATGGCAGGCGCACCGGCCAGATTCGTTTGCGGCCTTTCGATTTTGTGGATACCGAGGATTTTCTCTCTCCGATGCCCCGCGCGGACGCCGCGGTACTCTATGCCGCGACGGGTGGAGTGGCGGAATACCTGGACTTTATCGACACCGGCGACGGCCTCACCCACAACCTGGCCAAACTGTTCTTTGACCCCAGCGGTCGACTGGTGGAAGAACCGGGTAACCTGCTGAAACAGGAGCTGCGCGAGCCGAAGCGATACAGTTCCATTCTGCGCGCGATTGCCGACGGAGCCTCGAAGCACAACCAGATTGCGACGAAAACCGGGATTCCGACCGGGGCTCTCACGAACTACCTGGATGCCCTGATAGACCTGGGGATTGTGGGCAAACAAACTCCCTGGAATGCGACGATGAAAACGGGCGGGCGGCAAACGATTTACCGGATTCAAGACGGCTGTTTCCGATTCTGGTACCGATTCGTCCAGCCCAACCTGTCGACAATCGAGCTGGGGGCGGGGTCAGCAGCCCTGGAGGCGAACGTTGTCCCCGAACTCAACAGTTTCATGGGGCTGGGATTCGAGCGGATTGTCACGGACCTTTTCGACCGGGACAACGCCGCCGGGAAACTGCCCGAACTGTACCAAAATCGCGCCCGTTGGTGGGGCAACGACCCGAAAACCCGTCAATCCGAAGAAATCGACCTGGTCGCCGGTGGCGCTAAAACAACCCTGTTTATCGAAGCAAAATGGGCCGGCCAGCCAATCGGCAACGACGTCCTGAAAACCCTGGAAAACCGCAGTCAACTGGTCAAACATCACGGCACGCCCCGCTACGCAATCTACGCAAAGTCAGGATTCACCCCGGAACTCACCCGCCATGCGAAAGCTCGCGCGGACGTAGATCTGCACAGTTTCCTGGAAAAATAGCCGCAAACTCGCGAGCGCCGCCGGACGCGAGCGTGTCCGGCCGCCGGCTTTTTAGGGCGGTTTTTACAGTTCGTGCCGCCCGGGGTTTTAGGGTCTGGGTGCGTGGGTGCTTCGGTGTTTGGGATTTATAGGGGGAGAATAGCCGGGTAGCTGTCATTATTGGCAGCTACCCGGCTATTCTCCCCCTTTAGGCACACCCCAAGGGGGTATTCCCCTCAAAATACCTCCCCTATTTACTCAAAACCCGCCTAATATCGGCCTGAAAGTCACCGTGGTCCTGCAGTCCTAGTCGGTGTCTGCCCAGGATTCTCTGCATGTTCGCAACCTGATTTACCCCCGAATTTTCCACCCTTTATTACCCAGAAGAAGGGTTTTTTTGAAGATGAATTTGAAGAAGAAGTTTGTGATTGGTGCTGCTTCGGTGGCGCTGGTTGCTGGCATGGGTGGCGTGGCTGCTCCGGCGGCTGTGGCTGCTCCGTCTGGCTTGTCTTTGCCGGGCTCTATCATGAAGTTGGAGCGTTTGGGTGGTTTGGATCGTGTCCAGACTTCGTTGAAGGTGGCTAAGGCTGAGTTCGGCATGAAGGCTCCGGAACGTTTGTACATTGTTTCCGCGGCTGAGGGGAACATGGTTGACGCGGCTACGGCTGGTATGTTGACTGATGGCCCGATTGCTTTCGTGTACAACAACTCTTACGTGGCTACTGCTGTTGGTAAGGAAATTGCGGCGAATATTGCTGGGATTAAAGAGGTTGTGGCTATTGGTGGCGATGGTGTTATCTCGGATAGCACTTTGAACGCTGTCAAGGACGCGATGAAGGTTAAGAAGACCTCTCGTCTGTCTGGTAAGGATCGTTACGCGACTTCCGTGGCGATTGCTGACTACCTGTACACCCAGTCCATTAAGGGTGATAAGAGCTTCGCTAACCGTACCTCTGGTTCTGGTAACTTCTTGATGAATGCTTACCTGGCTAACGGCGCTAACGAGCACGTGGTTGACTCGATGGTGGCTGGTACTCTGGATAATGGTGCTATCCTGCTGGTTCAGCCTGATGGCAAGATTCCTGAGGTTGTGGCTGAGTTCATTAAGAAGGCTTTGCCGACTCAGTTCTCTGCTCTGGGTGGTACCGGTGCTGTGAGTGACGCTACCGTGAACGAGGCCTGGGTTATCAAGGCTTTGGGTAACAAGTGGGAGACTTCTTACAGTATTCCTAACTTGCGTGAAAAGATTGACGAGCTGGACTTCTTGATTGATGGCGTGAAGGGCAAGACCGGCACTGATCTGTCTGATAAGCCTAATTTTGGTGGTTTGAAGCACGTGGTTGATGTGGCTGAGTCTAACTCTGCTTCCTGGGCTAACAAGGTTGCTAACGAGGAGCAGGTAATCAAAAACCACATCGTTGAGAACCCGGGCGAAACTGTTGCTACCGTTTACGGTAATGCTGCAGTGAAGGCCAGCCTGGTCAAGCTGTACGGTTCTGCTATTGCCAATACTCTCAACGATGGTAAGTACTTTGAGTTGACTAGTGATAAGAAGGTCAAGGCTGTCAACTATGACGCTATCGAGGCTAAGTCTGAGTACAAGAAGCTGGTAGAAGACGCTACCAAGCAGCTGGACAAGGTTTGGGCTGATGCCGAGAAGCATCAGGGTGAAATCACTGATGATGTAGCCAAGGCATCTCAGTTGCACGTTACCGCTCCTGGCGCTGCCACTTACACTGACAGGTTCGCGGCGATTGCTGAAGTTGCTAAGTACACTGTGGATAACGACAAGAAGTGGTTGGACACGGTAGAAAAGCAGCGTGCGGCTCTGAAGGCTGAATGGCGTACCGAGTTCGATAAGATTGCCCCCAAGACCGTGCAGCGTTTCGGTGGTAAGGATCGTTTCGAGACCGCTCAGCTGATTGCTAATTGGTTCTCTAAGTACCATATGGTCGAGGCTGCTTACGTGGCTAACGGTACTCGCCTGGCTGACTCCCTCGCGGCTGGCCAGCTGACTGGTGGCCCGATCCTGCTGGTGCGTAACGACACCAAGATTCCTGAGTTCACCGCTAACGTGGCTACCCACCTGCTGTGCTGGAACGGTAAACCGATCAAGGTTTCCGCTATCGGTGGCGAAGGCGTAGTCTCCGACGACGTCCTGTCCACCATGGTCAACCTCATCGGCACCAAGTCCGTATGCAAGGCCAAGGACACCAACACCACCCCGGTTGCTGGCACTTACGCTGCCGCCAAGGCTACTTCCAGCAGCGCAACGAATTCTGCTTTCACGAAGGGCTCTGGGGTTAACCTGACCGGTTTGACCGCGGTACACTCTACTGCTCCGGCTTTGCCCGCAACTACTACCGTGACGGTTAACCCGACCACCTTCCAGGTAACCTGGACTCCGGGCGCCACCCCTTGGACGGCGGCTAGCAATGGTAAGTACATGACCACGGTGAAGTGGGTTGACGGTTCTGGCACCACAAAGTACCAGGCAACCGCCACCCTCGAAATCGCGTTAGGTACTCCTTCTGCTGCTCCTGTCTGCACCGCTTCCCTGGTGAAAGCTCCTGGTGGGGCTTACAAGGTAACTTGTACTGCTCCTAACCCCGTGCCTGCTGGCGCAACTCTCACCTACAATTGGGAAAAGATTGCTGACGCGGACAATTCCATTACCGGGTTTAGTGCTCCCAATGCCTCTAGCGGCAACGTGACTGGTGAAGCTAATGTCGGCGACGAGATTAAGGTCACCGTTACCTACGATGAGGACGGTGCTGGTACCGCTAAGACCCCGACCTCTATGGCGTTTAAAGCGACTGCTGCCTAACCCTTAACCGGGTATATGCGGATAACTTAATAGCCTGTGGCTCTGGGACAACCCAGAGCCACAGCATATTGAACAACTGGCCCCGGTAGGTAACTACCGGGGCCAGCTGTTTTATGAAGTTATCGTTGAAACCACGCGGGTTTCAAGGTAGTGACTAGAGCTGGGTCACGGTCACAGTAATCAACGCGTTGGTGTCACCAGTAGCCTTGGCGTCCTTGACCTCGATGACATAATTGCCAGAAGTCAGCTCCTTCGGGAACTTGAAACGGAACTTGTCGTCATTATTGGCAGGCGAAGCAACATCCTCGATGGTGATACCAGCAGAACCAGAGAGAATCGCACCGCCCTTAGTGACACCGACGATGGTCAAGTCGCCAGGAGCAGTCTCAACACCGGCAATCGCGGGAGTACGAGCACCCACCACATCCGAGCTGTAGTAGTCCGTGAGGGAGCTGGCGTTCGGCCGGTCAGCCGTGGCATTCTGACTATTCATGGTGTTAATCAGCTCGTCAGCGATAGCAATCATGATTTCGGCCTTGTTACCGTCAACGTCCTCGAACATCACCTTGTAAGGAGCCTTCTTCTGGTCAGCAGCCGTGAGAGTATTAGTCGGTTTCACCTCGTAGGTCTTCTCACCGTTCGGGCCTACAGCAGCTTTAAGAGTAAAACCGAATACACCTGATGCATTATCACCGTTCTTGTCAACGATCTTCACGTTACCAACCGGCTTCGTGTCGGCCTTGCTGTCAGTCCGGTCAACCGTCACGTCCTTTACGACTGCGTTCGTGTCACCAACGTGGAAGGTCAGGTTCGGAGAGGCCACGAGCTTGGAGGTAGCGGGCTTTTCTACGCCCTTGACCTCGCAGACAGAGCCGGTGGAGATCAGGTTCACGACGGCCTGGAGGACCTCGTCGGACAGTACGCCAGTACCGCCAACACCGTAGACCGAGATCGGGTGGGTCTTGTCAGTCCAGCACAGCAGGTTCTTCGCTACAGCAGCAGTGAAGTCCGGAATCTTGGTTTCGTTACGGACCAGCATGATCGGGCCCTGGGTCAACTGGCCAGCAGTCAGCGAGTCAGCCAAGCGAGTACCGTTAGCAATGTAAGCCTCGCGCAGTTTATCGTAGCCCTTGTTGAACTCGCCGCCGTACATCCTGGCCCAATGGTTAGCAATCAACTGAGCGGTCTCGAAACGATCCTTACCACCCAAACGCAACTCGTTCTTAAAGTTGATCTTATCCAACTCGCCACGCAGGTTACCCTTAGCAGCCGCGAGTTCCTTAGCCTTAGCGTCATACCAGGCCTTGTCAGTATCCAGCGTGTACTTAGCCATCGCCGCTACAGCCACCAACGGAATGTTGCTAGCCGAGGCATCAGCAGAAGTCATCACACCAGTGGTGTCCGGGTGAACCTGGGAAGCCTTCGCGACCGGGTCAGACAACACGGAACCCAGAGTCGGATCCTGCTTCACACTGGACCACATCTTTTCCAAGTCATCCGAAGCAGCCTTCACAGCCTTCTTGTAAGCATCAGACTTCTGGATACCCTCATAGTTGACACCAACAGCGAACGTTTCGGTCTTATCCAAAGTGATAGCATCCGAAGCATTAACCTCGGCCATAACCTTGTCACCATACAAGGCCTTCAACTCGGGCAGCACCGCAGCGAAAGCAACAGGCGCAGAGGAAGTAGCGTTAGCAGCGTTGTTGAACCAGTTAGAAATCTTCTGCTTGATACCGGAAACCTTGTTATCCCAAGCCGAAGAGTTCACGGTAGCAACATCAACCACACGGTCCAGACCACCGAACAACTTCTTCTTGGACATATCAATACCGGTAGCCGTCTCAGAATAACCGTTAACCAGCCATTCCAGCTCATCAACAGTCATCTTAATCTTCGGAATACCAGGAGAAGTCTCCCACTTGTTAGCCAGAGCCTTAATCACCCAAGCCTCGTTCACGGTCGCATCCGCAACCGCGCCGGTACCACCCAAAGCAGCAAAGTTACGCGGCAGGGTCTTCTTAATGAACTCAGCCACAACCTCAGGAATCTTACCATCAGGCTGAGTCAGCAAGATAGCACCATCATCCAGAGTGCCAGCCACCATCGAGTCCACCACATGCTCGTTAGCGCCGTTAGCCAGGTAAGCAGTCCCCAGGTTCGAACCACCATCAGTACGACCCACGAACCACTTATCCTTCTCCAAGGACTTCTGGTAAATGTAATCCGCGATAGCCACAGAAGTCGCGTAACGATCCTTACCAGCCAAACGAGAAGTCTTCTTCAGACCCATCGCGTCCTTCACAGCATTCAAAGTGCTATCCGAGATAACACCATCACCACCGATAGCCACAACCTCGTTAATGCCCTTGAAACCAGCATTATCCTTCGCGTTAGCAAAGAACTTGCCCACCGCGGAAGCAACATAAGAGTTGTTGTACACGAAAGCAATCGGGCCATCAGTCAACATGCCAGCCGTAGCCGCGTCAACCATGTTCCCCTCAGCCGCGGAAACAACATACAAACGCTTCGGATTCATGGTCCCGTGGTTATCACCAAACTGATGAGCCGCAACCTCCAAAGAGGTCTGCACACGATCCAGACCACCGAGACGCTCCAACTTCATGATGGAACCCGGCAAAGACAAGCCAGACGGAGCAGCCACAGCCGCCGGAGCAGCCACGCCACCCATGCCAGCAACCAGCGCCACCGAAGCAGCACCAATCACAAACTTCTTCTTCAAATTCATCTTCAAAAAAACCCTTCTTCTGGGTAATAAAGGGTGGAATTTTGGTCAGATGGATTGAAAAGCGCCGCCTGGGTGTGTTAAAAAACCGCGCAGATTCAACGATTGCGGGGCAGTGCGGCGGCGGCCGTTTTAATTCTAGTCGAGGTTGGCTGGGCGTTAGGAAGGCTCTGGGAGCAGCTACGCGAGGGGTGTGGCCGGGACTTAAACGCGGGCATTGACTATCAGGTATGTGCCTAAAGGTGGAGAATAGCCGGGTAGCTGCCAATAATGGCAGCTACCCGGCTATTCTCCCCGGATAATCCCAGATTAAAACCGTGCGGTACTGGAAATGGATATTCTGCGGGGGATTTTTCGGCATTTTTCTAAAAATTGGTGCCTCGAGACGGTTTGCCCCCCGCGGAACAGCAGGGCTGGAATCAAAAAACCAGCCGCGATACCCCAAATGTCCAAAATTACACCTGTGAAGTTTTGGCTGGTACCGCAGTAAAACCACTGGATTCCGGCTTTTTTGTAGGTTTTGCATCCTAGGGAATCCAGCGACATCGCAAAATCCCAGCTAACTTTAACGGACACCTGGTATTCCAGCTCGACCGCGCTGACTCCCGCGCCGACTAGAGCCACCCACTCCCGCGTCCACGCCCTTATTCGAGCCCCGACTTCCGCGCCGACTCTGGCCCAACCGCACTGATTTCAACGCCTATTCCAGCACCGATCCGGCGCCGGCTCCATTGCCAACTCCACCGCAGACTTCAGCACTGACTCGAACCCCGCTCCTAGTTCCTCGGTCAGCACCACCCCAGTTGCAAACGGTATTGCAACCCTTCAGCACATTCACCTGCCAATCGCCGGGATGCCCTTAAGCCCTGGGCGGGACGCGGTGTCGGCGCCTGTGCAAAATAGCGCTCAGCCTCTGTTTGGTACGCTCCCACTCGTGCCAAATCTGGTGGTAGCTCAGCCTGGTAGTCAGAAATCCAGCGGCGGTGTTCGACAAATCCCGCTCGCGGTCAACCTCAAAAGCGTTGGGTCTGTCGTGAAACTCCCTCCCGTCGCATTCCACTATCCACGAGTTGCCGACCAGCAAGTCTACCCATCCGGGCGCAGTCCGGTTCTGGGTATGCACGCTGACCCCGCGGCGCTGGAAAAATAACCTGACCCGAGTTTCGCTGCCAGACTGCGCCCCGCGGTCGAGGAACCGGTAGGTCGCCATTTTGTCCTTTTGCACTCGCGTTGCCAGATGTTTTGCCTGGTCGTAGCCAATATGTCCCAGTTGCAGCGCCGATTCCAGCACAATCAATCCCGTCTCGGCATCGTGATAGCGCATGGCTTGGTACAGGCAGTCCTCCAAGTCAAACATGGGGGAGCGTGGGTGTGCGGCGCAGCGGTGAAATTCGGTGAATTCCGCGGCGGGCAGAGTGGCGTTGCCCGGCAAGATTACGTGTGTTTTGGCTTGGTAGGGAACCCAGAGGCCATACTTGGCGCACCCAGACAGGCACCCCAGCCTGCCCCCGAGTTTCAGTGCGCGGACGACATCCAGGTCGGCATCCGACCCGGCATACCAGCCGCGCATGATTCGCCGCAGGTTTCCGGCCTTAACCAAAGCCTTAATTTGCCGCTTCGTGTACCCCGTGAGCAGCTGTTTTGCCGTGTAAACCCCATAGTCTTTCGTTTTCATAACCCCACTTTGCGGCACGGCCGGGAACAAAATCAACGCCGATTCAGATTACCTGTGGAAAACCCTGTTTTCCACAACCCTGTGCCTAAAAGGGGAGAATAGCCGGGTAGCTGCCAATAATGGCAGCTACAGCCCATATCCCACCCTATAAATCTAATTAAAAATCTATCCTGGCAAAATATTTGGCAAATCCCACCTCGTTTTCCTGTCCTTCCCTAAATCCCCAGGCCGATGCCGCCCGTCCCGCGGGTCACCGGCTTGGAAACCTCGTTTCCCGCGCGGTAGCTTGGAAAAGTGAGGCGGAAACAAAAGATTGCACTGGCATTCATACTTGCGACCCCCATTTTTGGGGTCACCACGGCCGAGGCACTCACCGGGGATTTCAACGGAGTCGGCAGCATTATCACCGGGATTCTCACGTCGACGAGTTCCCCCAGCACCGGTACCGACTCGAGCGCAACAGGCTCCGATTCTTCCAGCCAAACCAGCTCCACCAGTTCTCACAGTTCATCGTATTCTTACGGTTCTGACTCTTACGCTTATTCCTCCCCGAAGCCCACCTACAACATTGTCGACATGGAAACCGAGTATGACCCGGAGTACAACACCTTGACGGTGACGGATCCGAAAACAAAAAAAGTCGTGGATACGATTTACTTCCAGGATCTGAGCTTTATGAGAACTGCCACCGCGGCCTTTAACCAAGAAACCTTGACCGAATCAATCCAGGAAAAAATCGAGCCTCCCACACCGGCGATGGAGCCGCCTTCGGCCAACGTGGCTGTGGGCAAGGATGTCTACGCCCATGTCGAGGTCGACCCCCAACAGTTCTCGGAAAACGTGGCGTACCAGGATGTCAATATCTCAGTTGAACCCGCGAGCTTCGAGTGGGATTGGGGCGACGGCGAAACCACGGATTCCGGCGCGGATGCGGGAGCGCCCTGGCCGGACGGCACGGTCACCCACAAATATCAACATGTCGGCCGCTATGCGATTACCTGCCGGATTCACTGGCGGGGCACCTGGGCTATTGGGAAAGGCGCGCCTCAGGAAATTCCCGGCGACATCGTCACCGAAAGTACTTCCCCCGAGTTCTTTGTGAAATACCTGGTTTCCTACCTTTCCTAAATCCCAATCCGTGTCAACCCTTGCATTCCGAACAGTTCCGGGGCCACGGGCAAAAAACCTCTCCCCCCCGAGTCGCCTCGCGGGTAAAGAGATGTTACTAAAATCGGGGTAGGATTCGAATCACTGGGCCACGGCCACGCAATCCCTAAATCACCCCATCGGAGAGGAATCTGTAATGGTAGACCAGCCGAAGTATCCCGGCAAAGTGGAAGTTATCAACGGCAACGGCGCGGTTGCTCGTGTGATGAACATGGTGTGTGGGGGTGTCATCGGCTATCCCATCACCCCTTCGACAGAAATCTCGGAGACCTTCGAAGCCGCGGTGGCGGCGGGTCAAAAGAACGTGTGGGGCCAGCACCCCTTCTTCTTTGAGCCCGAGGGTGAGCACTCCGCCCAGTCCGGGGCGATGGGTGCGGCCCTGACCGGCGGTAAGTTCATCTCGAACGCCTCCAGCTCGCAAGGCATCCTCTATGGCTTGGAGTCACATTATGTTACTGTCGGCAAGCGTATCGGCGGTTTCGTGCTGCAGGTCGCGGCGCGCGTTGTTTCCCGCCACTCGCTGAATGTGATGGGAGGCCATGACGACGTATATGCCCTGCTCCCAGCCGGTTACACGGTCCTGTTTGGGGCGAACCCGGAGGAGGCCGCGAACCTGGCTCTGATTTCTTACCGCGCCTCGTCGCTGTCCTTGATTCCGGTGGCGAACTGCATGGACGGTTTCGCGACTTCCCACATGATGAGCGAAGCGCGCCTGCCGGAAGCCGCGCTGGTCAAGGAATACTTGGGCGATCCCAAGGGCTACATTCCCTGCCCCACCGCCGCTCAGGAAATCTTGTTTGGTGCCAAAGGTCGGGTTTTCCAGTTTGGTCAGTTCCTGGAGAGCAAAAGGTCGGTGCTGGCGCCTGCCTCCCTCGAGGCGCTGCGGTCGTTCCTGAACTGCGCCGATAATGCCGAAGCCATCGAAAATGACTGCTGCGGGGAGCTGTTTGACCGGGAAATCGCGGGGCATCTGCCCGCGGCGGAGGTCGCCAAGTGGCGCCGTCAGTGGGTCAACGCCCCGGCGCGAGGCACCCGCAAACTTATCCCCTCCCTGGTGGATATCGACAATCCGGGCTTGACCGGTCCGGTGCAAAACCAGCCGGATTTCCAAGCCGGGGTGGCCGACCACCGCACCCACTTTGTGGCGGATGTGCCGCGCTTGGTGCGTCAGGCGATGGACGAATATAACGCCCTGACCGGCAGCGATTATGCCCCGGTAAAAACCTTTAACTGCGAGGACGCCGACTTCATCATGGTCGGTGTCGGCTCGATTTGCGAGGACGTGCGGGCGGTACTGCCGTACTTGCGGGAACGGGGTCTCAAGGTCGGTCTGGTCCAGATTGTCATGTTGCAGCCGTTCCCGGAGGCCGAGTTGGTGGCGGCTCTCAAGGGCGCGAAAGCCGTGACGGTGCTGGAGCGTTCCGACCAGGCGGCCTTGACCAAGTTTGTCAACGGCGCCCTGGTGAAAGCCGGGCAAAACGCGGGGGCCGCCAAGCGTGACCTGCCTGCGCGCTACCCCAATATTCCCGCGGTGAAAACCGGGGAAATGCCCCAGCTGTCCACCGGATTCTTTGGCTTGGGCGGCCATGATGTACAGCCGCGCCACCTCATCGCCACGTTCAAAGCGATGCAGGCCGGCGACCTGGCTCCCGAGTTCTATATTGGCTCGACGTTCTTTGCCGATGACGCGACAGGGGAACAAAAGGCGATGCAGGACCGGCTGCGAGAAGCCTATCCGGAAACCGCCAAAATGGCCCTTCACCTGGAAGAAAACCCGAAAGACCTGCTGCCCAAGGAAGCGATGCGGATTCGGTTCCACTCGGTGGGCGGCTACGGCACGATTGCGACCGGCAAACTGCTGGCCGACATTTTGGCTGAAATGCTGCACTTGCACAGCAAAGCCGCCCCGAAGTACGGTTCGGAAAAATCGGGGGCGGCCACGAACTACTACATCACGTTGAGCCCGGAAACCATCAGGATTACGAACGCCGAGCTGGAGGACGTAGAGATTGTGGTCAGCCCGGATCATATGGTGTTTGCCCACACGAACCCGTTGAAGGGCCTGGCCGAGGGCGGAACGTTTATCCTGCAGTCTGACAAAACTCCCGCCGAGCTGTGGGCGAGTCTGCCGCGCCGGGCGAAACAGATTATTCGGGATCGGCACATTAACCTGTTTATCCTCGATGCGTTCGGGGTCGCGCTGAAGCACGCCCCGGATCCGGGCCTGCAAACCCGCATGATGGGCGTGGCTTTCATCGGGGCCATCGCCACCAAGGTCGACCGGATTGCTTCCGGGGCCAGCGAAGCGGATATGTTGGCCAAGATTCGCGAACAGATTGAGCACAAGTTCGGGGCGAAAGGCCCGGCGATTGTGGAAGCAAATATGGCGGTGGTCAAGGACGGGGCGGCCGCCACGCAAAAGGTAGATTGGGAACAGCTCGACGCCGACCCGGGCGCGTCGGGTGGTGTGTCGGGTGACGCGGCCGCGGCTCAGGGCGGCGAATCTGCCCAGGCTCGCCCAGTTTTGGACGCCTCCCTATCAGCCACGATGTGCCAGCGCGGCTCTACCGGTTGCGCGCTGACTGCCGGGCTGTTTGACCGGGATTATTTCCACCGGATCGTAGCGGAACCGTTTGCCCAGGGCACTATTAGCGAAGCCCCGGTTTACCCCGGCACCGGCTACTTCCTGCCCCCGGCGTCCTCGGCCACAAAGGACAAGGGTCTGTTCCGCCGGACCATCCCGGTGTTTGAGGCGAGCCTGTGTACCGGCTGTATGGAATGCACCTTGGCCTGCCCGGATGGGGCGATTCCGAACACGGTGTTTGGTATCGACACCTTGCTGCAGACGGCGATAGATCAAACCGGCGAGCCCGGTGCCTCCCTAAAGTCGCAGGTGGATGTCATTGCCGGGGCGATGCGCCAGGCACTGCTGGACACGAAAGCGCGTCCGGAAATCGCTGACGTCTTTACCGAGGCTGCGACCTCGCAAAACGCCGACCCCGCGGCGGTGGCGGCGGTGGCCGACACCTTGCGGACTTTCCCGGTGGCGCGCACCCGACCGTTCTTTGACTCCACCGAAAAACGCCAACCCGGAGCGGGAGTGCTGTTCAGCGCGACGGTTGACCCGTGGAAGTGTACCGGCTGTTTGGAATGCGTGGCGGTGTGCGGCCCGAACGCCCTGATTGGCACGGACCAGGACGACGAGGTACTGGCCACGACCCAGCAGCGGTTTGCGTTCTTGACGAAACTGCCGAATTCTCCCGCTGAATTCAGCGACCCGAACGGCGGGCCCAGCCTGGATATGAAACGGATTTTCCTGAACCGCGACAACTATTACGCGACTATCGGCGGGCACGGGGCGTGCCGCGGGTGTGGCGAAGTCACGGCTGTGCGCCAAACTATGGCTTTGGCCAACGACATCAATAACGGCCGGGTTTCGCGTCACCGCCAGGAACTCGAGGAATTGGTGGCGGCCCTGGAGGAAAAGCGCCAAACCGTGACCGATGCTGAGCTTAGCGCCCTGATTGACCAGGTGCGCGAGCGTTTGGAGCAGCGTCTGTACCGTTACGAAGGGCCGGCAGGAGGGCGGGGCCCGGCGGCCGCGGTGGTCGCGAACTCGACCGGGTGTTCCTCGGTTTATGCCTCGACCGCGCCGTTTAACCCCTACCAGCAGCCGTGGGTCAACGGGCTTTTCCAAGACGCGCAGCCCTTGGCAAAAGGCATTTACGAGGGTCTGGCGGCCGATTTGTCGATGGACGTTTTGGCGCTGCGGCAAGCCCGGGCCATCCTCGCTGGTGCGACCGGTGCGGCCATTCCATCCGATGCTCCGGAATGGAAACAGTTCACGGACGAGGAACTCGCGTTGATGCCCGCGGTCATGTCCATCGGCGGCGACGGCGCGTCCTATGACATTGGCTTCGGGGCGATGAGCCGTATCCTGGCGTCCGGCACCCCGATTAAGATGCTGGTGTTGAACACGGGAGCCTACTCCAACACGGGCGGCCAGGCCTCCACGGCCTCCCTGGAAGGCCAGGACGCTGACCTGTCCCGCTACGGCAAATACTTGAAAGGCAAGTCTGAGCAGCGCAAAGAGCTGGGCCTGTTGGCGGCCATGCACCCCAACGTCCTGGTGGTGTCCACCTCCACGGCTTACCAGGGACACTTCCTTAAGAACGTGTCGCGCGCCCTAGCCCAGGTCGACTACCCGGCGCTGATAGACGTGTACACGCCCTGCCAGCCCGAACACGGTATCGGGGACGACATGGCTAGTGAACACAGCCGCTTGGCGGTGAAATCGCGTATCAGCCCGCTGTTTGTCCACGAGCCGGCACACGGCGAGTTCAGCGACCGCTTCATCATTGACGGTAACCCGGATGTGAAAAAGCTGTGGTCAAGCTACAAACTCAGCTACCATGACGCGGACGGCAAAGCCCAGCTGATGGACCTGCCCTACACGCCAGCGGATTTCGCCTACTCTGAGCTGCGGTTTAAGAAACACTTTAAGCCACTGCCGGACAGCGCCGAAAACCCGACGACCGTGGCGGACTATGTAGAGATGGACGCGGCCGCTCGTGAAACCGCTACTCCATTTATCTATACGGCCGGCGCGGACGGGGGCTTGGCGAAGATCCAAGTGTCGCCCTCCATCGTGAAACTGACCGAGCAATGCCGCGAACACTGGACTTTCCTGCAATACCTGGCCGGACAAGACCTGGCTGAGGCCCGCAAGGCGCATGCCGACCTGGAAAAGGAGCTGACCGAAGCTCGTGACGCCGCCGCGAAGTCGCAGGAAGAAACCATTGAACTCATCGCGAAAGCGATGGCAGAAGTCGCCGCGACCGGCACCACCACGACGCCGCTACCGTTCTTGGGCGGATTCGGCGGGGGAGCGAGCTCCGCTGGGGGCGCCTCCGGGGCAACCGCGTCCGACGCCGCCCCGGCAGACTCGGGAGCGCCCTTTCGCTACGAGCTTGCGAAAATAGCCCAATGCACGGACTGCAAGACCTGCTACCAGGAGATTCCCGAATACTTCGAGCCCTCCACGGAAATCATTGACGGCAAGCCCACCCCGGTGGCGCGGCTCATTCCCGGCTCGCTGGAAAGCGTGGAAGTGACCGACGAACTGCGCGCCCGGGTCGCGAAAGTTGTCGCGAACTGTGACGCGGAAATCATCTTGTGACCAGGGAGGGGGAAAACGATGCTTGACACGACGAACACGGTCCAGCTAAACATTTTGGAACGCCGGTTTAACGCCGACCCGAAACTGTTTCAATCCATGTTTGTGGCTGAGGGCCTGGCTCAGTTGCACGCGGCTTTTGACGCCGGGGAACTGCCCGAGGCTATGACCTTGAAAATTTGGGAGCTGCTGGAACGCGAGGACACGGTGGGGCGCATCATGATGCGTTTCTTGTGGAATCTGCCGCTAGGCAAGAAACGTGTGTTTATCCGCGCGATTGACACCTGGCTGTCCGAACGCTACCCGATGTTTGCGGGGCTGAGCGAAAACTGGCCCGCCGCTAACCATGTCGCCCCCTACGTGCGGCCGGCCTCCCAGCGGGTACACGACTTTGACCTGGTCACGCAAGGGTATTTGGGGTATCTGACCCAGGGCTATTCCCAGCGGGAAGTCGACCTGTTTGTGTGGCTCGAATCGATGCGGGACAAGCATTGCGCGGATCGGCCCTGCGAGTTGGGCGAATTCCTGCGGGGTCGCAAAGTCGGGGGCTGCCCGGTCCAGATTCACGTCCCGGACGTCATGCAGGCCATCGCGGAGGGCGATTTTGACCGGGCGCTGCGCATCGTGGAGGAGTCGAACCCGCTGCCGAACGTGACCGGGAGGGTTTGTCCCCAGGAGCTGCAGTGTCAAGGGGTGTGCGTGCACAAGGCGCGTCCCATCGAGATTGGTCAGTTGGAGTGGTTTTTGCCCCAGCGAGAGAAAATCGTGCACGGCAACGAGGCGATTCTCAAGCGTTTCGAGGGCCGTCCCGACCCGTGGCAGACCGCCGAAAAGCCCCCGATTGCTATCGTCGGTTCGGGTCCTTCCGGGTTGATTAACGCGTTCTTGCTGGCGAACCAGGGTTTCCCGGTCACCGTGTTCGAGGCTTTCCACACCCTGGGCGGGGTGCTGAAGTACGGGATTCCCGAGTTCCGCCTGCCCAACGAGCTGGTCGACGACGTGGTGGACAAGATTCGCCTGCTGGGCGGGCGTTTCGTGACGAACTTTGTGGTGGGCAAGACCGCGACCTTAGACGACCTGAAAGCGGCCGGTTTTTGGCGCATTTTCGTCGGTACGGGCGCGGGGCTGCCGAAGTTCATGAACGTGCCCGGCGAACACCTCAACGGGGTCATGAGCGCCAACGAGTTCCTGACCCGCGTAAACCTGATGCACGGCAACCTGCCCGACTATGACACGCCCCTGCCCGAAGTCGCCGGCAAAGAAATCCTGGTCATTGGCGGAGGAAATACGGCGATGGACGCGGCACGCACCGCCCGGCGCTTGGGCGGTCACGTCACTATCGTGTACCGGCGCACCAAGGCCGAGATGCCGGCCCGCGTGGAGGAACTGCATCACGCTTTGGAAGAGGGCATTGTCGTGGCTGAGCTGCGCTCGCCCACCGAGTTCCACGAGGACGAAAACCACCATGTCGCGGGAGCCAGCGTGGGGGTGATGGAGCTGGGGGAGCCTGACGAGTCCGGGCGGCGTCGGCCCCAACCGACCGGGGAAATCCTGGAAATGGACGCTGACCTGGTGATTATGGCGCTCGGTAACAGTTCCAACCCGATTATTCGCGATTCGCAGCCTGACCTGGCAGTGCAGCAGTGGGGTGCTATCAAGGTCGGGAAAGAGGCTGCCGGTGAGGGTGGCGGCGCTGGTGCGGACGCGTCTGGAGCGGATGGTGGTGATGGGGCTGACGGAAGTGTCGCCGAAACCCCCTCGCAAGCCACCAACCTAGAGGGAATCTACTCCGGCGGAGACGCTTCTCGCGGCGGCTCGACCGCGATTAAGGCAGCCGGAGACGGCCAAGCGGCCGCCCGCCAGATGGGGGACCTGGCCGTTCACCTGGAACCGGAGGAAGTCCGCCAGCGGGTGCAACGCGCTTTGGAATACACGCAAAGCGCCGCCTCGGCCTACCGAATCTTGGAAAAACGCCAACTGTCGGAACGGACTTGGGAGATGAAACTGCACGCCCCGGCGGTCGCCCGCGCGGTGCAGCCCGGCCAGTTCGCCCGGTTCATGACCCACGAAAAAGGCGAGCTGATTCCCCTGACCGTGGCCGATTTCAACCGGGAGCAGGGCTGGATTTCCATCGTGGTGCAAGCGGTGGGCAAATCGACCCAGATTATGTGCGCGATGGAGGTCGGCCAGGCGTTTTACGGGATTGCCGGGCCACTGGGCTTGGCGTCAAAGATGGAACGTTTTGACCCGGACACCCAAAGCGTGTGCTTCGTGGCTGGTGGGGTTGGGTTAGCGCCCGCCTATCCGATTGTGCGTAAACACTTGGAGCTGGGGAATCACGTGACCCTGGTGCTGGGGGCGCGTAATCGCGACCTGCTGTTCTGGACCGACCCGGATGAGGATCCGGCCGGGGATAGCCCGGAGCGTGTTGAAGTGCTGCGCCGCCAGTACCCGGACTTGCTGGATGTGGTGCTGACCTCGGACGATGGGTCGTTTGGGCGTCAGGGCGTGGTGACGTTGCCGCTGGAAGAGATGCTGCGGGACGGCCGCGGCGATGGGCGCCAGATTGCGGAAATCACCACTATCGGCCCGCCTATCATGATGCAGTTTGTCTGCCTGTTGACCGCGAAGTACGGTGTGCCGACAGTGGCGTCGCTGAACTCGATTATGGTTGATGCGACCGGGATGTGCGGAGCCTGCATGGTGCCTTTTGTCGACCCGGAAACCGGCAAGCTGGTGCGCAAACACGCCTGTATCGATGGCCCCGAGCTGGACGGACACGCCATCGACTGGGACAAATTCCTGCCCCGATTCAACCAGTTCAAGACCCAAGAAAAAGCCGCCCTCAGGTAAGCATTTCCCTGCGGTATTTGTTGCGGGGCGTTCGCTCGGGGGCGCTCGCGAGAGGCGGAAGGGGGAGTGCCCCCTCGCGTTTTGCGCGACTA
>ERZ1032446.51-NODE-51-length-29631-cov-11.273228_pt1 | contig 29631 bp, 25 predicted proteins | sample MGYA00518035_ERZ1032446 | MGnify/ENA primary metagenome ERZ1032446 (study PRJEB33718, sample SAMN03160204) | human skin metagenome | collected 2014-02-25 | study: EMG produced TPA metagenomics assembly of the PRJNA266117 data set (Human skin bacterial metagenome... | reverse complement strand
GTCAGATGTGTATAAGAGACAGCCATTCGGTGACTGCCCGCCTTTGTATGCCAATAGTTTGCCAGAAAGCCTAAACCTCGGGCCGGGCACAGCACAGACGTGGCCCTAATAAACCGTGAGTTTGGCGTTGCCGTCCGACCAGGAAACGACCACGTCATAGCCGGACAGTTTGAAAATCTTGGAACGAACCACCAAACGGAACTGCAAGCCTTGATCGGCCAAAGTGACCCGGCTGATGGACAGGCGGTTGGTGTCGGTGTCCTCAAAATGCCCGTCGTCGAAAATCCGCTGCCAGATTCCGGCGCGTTTCACCTGCCACTCATAGGTCGTGTCGAACAGGGAGCCGTCGGGGTCCATAATAGGTGCTGCCTCAAACGAGACGCGCGACCCCACCGGGACTTTTGCGCTGGACGGCATATTCTTTAGACCCTGAACCGCCACCCGCACCGGTTCAGAAGTGGCGGTACCTTCAGAAGAAATCGCTATCAGGCGGTATTCGGTGTTCTTCGACCGGTCCCAGGACCAGATTCCATCGGGGGTGTAAGTTTCCTGGTTTGCTCCGGGGATGTCCCTCCAGGTTCCGGCATGATCGCGTTCCTGCCACTGATATTTCGGCACCGGCCAAGCCGAAACTTGCATTCGGATGGGGTTGACCAGCTTGTATCCCACCCCGGTCAGAGGCTGTTCCATCAGCCGAATTTGAGGGGCGGTTTTCTCCAAGGGGGTCAGCGGGTCGAACAGCGCCACCTGATATTCGTAGGTGCTCTTCGGGGCGTTTTTCACCCCCTCAATCTTGACTTTGTACACCAGGTTTTCCTGGCCCACCGGCTTTCGTTCAATCGTGGGGAACTTCATCAGCAGGGTGGAATAGTCCGCAATGGCGCGGGGCGTGAACGTAATCCCCCGCTCACCAGGGTGAATGGTGGTGAGAGGAACCGGGTGTCCGGTCGGGTCAATAATGGTGGCTTTCGCGGTGGAGAGGTCCGCGTTCAGCACCGAAAAGCTCCAACGTTCCAAGTCCATCCCCGAGTTGGTTTCCCCTACCGAGGTCAACAATTGTTTGGGAAAGAACCCGGCGGAGGGCCAGCTCATCCATTCTGGGGAAGGGGCTTGGGGATCATGCATGGCTTCGGCAGGCAACCCCGGATAGGGTTCGCCGGTACGAACCGAGATAGCGGTATAGCCTGCCACGGCTCCGATAGAAGACAGGGACAACTGCGGATCCATCATAAACAGGCGGTGTCCGAGCTGGTCATTAGTGGGGTTGGATTGGTTGGAATAATCCATGTAATACCACAGGGCAGTTTCCGCCGAAGTTTGTGAGATAGATTGGGCGAGGTTGGAATGCCTCGCCCCGCGCACCGCATCATCGGTAGCACAAGCAAACCCCTCTACCGCCGGATAGTGCGACAGTTTACCGTTGCGGGCGCTGACCATTGCGGCGGCTTGAGTGTAGGGAGCGATAGCCCCGGAGGTGTCCAGCGTCACCGCGTTCAAACCGTTGAGCCCGCGCATAAAATTCCAGGCCTCCATAATGGGAAGAATCCCGTCCGTTACGGCTTGACCGGGGTCGCATTTTTCCAGGTCCACCCCGACACTCATGGCGGGACGAATCATGTTTTTTTCGTAATGTGCCAGGTAGGCACGGCGAACTTCAGATTTAGAAGTCGTGTCGATAAAGTTGTCGTCCGGTGGCGCCGGCTGGTGCAGTTCGGCGGAGTGGACTCGGTCGGGGGTTTTTGCCGCACCGAATTTGCTGCCATGCCCGCTAGCGGGAACTTCCAGCACACATGCCACGAGGATACCGACGATGGAGACGAATGCCAGTGCTGGCGTCAGTTTAGTGTCTAACGCACGGCGCATCGTTCAGCCCTCCCCTCGCAAAACGGCAACGCCCCGGCCTCCTTCCAATCTGACAAAGACCAGATGAATTGGGCGCACTTTCCCTCTTTAATCGTATCGACCTTCATGAGTCGTGAATGAGAATTATATATCGCGACTTCTTGCAGGCGAGACCAGCGAAAGGGAGTTGGGTCCGCTTTTCCTCCGGCAGGGGGTCTACCCTTGGTCTTTGCGCTGAGTGGGAGTGCAAAAGGTCGGATGTACGTGGTGCCGGTAAGGCTTGTGTGATATAAATCACAAGCAGAAAGGGCGATTAGACCTGACAATTTCGATGGTGACAAAGCCCCCCGGAAAACCCCTGAATTTTACCCAATCGGGGAATTCGAGGTATCTTTCAGAAGGTAAACTCATTTTTTGCGCATTTAAAAGGAGTAAGACTTAGTGGCTGAAGCAAACCAAAAACTCGTGATTGTCGAGTCCCCGGCGAAAGCCCGAACCATTGGGAGGTTTCTTGGCGACGACTTCGACGTGGAGGCATCGGTGGGTCACATTCGTGACCTCGCGCAGCCCTCTGATCTTCCCGCCGCGTTGAAAAAGACCGGCTACGCGAAGTTCGCGGTTGACTTGGATCACGACTTCGAGCCGTATTACGTGGTTGACGGGGATAAGAAAAAGAAAGTTAGCGAGCTGAAAGCCCGGCTGAAAGATGCTGACGAACTCCTGCTGGCCACTGATGAGGACCGCGAGGGGGAGGCTATTGCCTGGCACCTGCTGGAGGTGCTGAAACCGAAAGTCCCCGTGAAACGCATGGTGTTTCACGAAATTACGAAAGACGCTATCAACCACGCCCTGAACCACCCCCGCGAGCTAGACACCGACCTGGTCAATGCCCAAGAGACTCGCCGTATCCTCGACCGCCTGGTCGGATACGAAGTCTCCCCCCTGCTGTGGCGCAAGATTCGTACCGGCTTGTCAGCAGGACGGGTGCAGTCGGTGGCGACCCGGATGGTCGTCGACCGGGAACGCGACAGGATGAGTTTTACCTCTGCTGAATACTGGGATTTGGTGGCGTGGCTGACTCCCGAGGCGGGCAGCACCGAGTTCTCCGCCACCTTGCGGGAGGTGGATGGCAAACGCATTGCGACCGGCAAAGACTTTGACGAGCACGGAAAGCTCAAGTCCGCGGCACAAAAGGCCGGGGTGTTTGCGCTGGATGGCGCCACGGCACGAAAGCTGGCTGACGCCATCAGCACAGGCGCGACCTGGTCGGTCGACGACGTGGACTCCAAGCCTTATCGGCGTCGTCCCCCCGCCCCGTTCACGACGTCCTCCCTGCAGCAAGAAGCGTCCCGGAAACTACGGTTGAACTCGCGAGACACGATGCGCGTGGCACAGTCTCTGTACGAAAACGGCTACATCACCTATATGCGTACCGACTCGGTCAACCTGTCTGAACAGGCTATTTCCGCGGCTCGGTCCCTGGCGGTGAGCCGCTTCGGCAAGGACGCGGTCCCGGCTAAACCCCGCATCTATGAGACGAAAACGAAGGGAGCCCAGGAGGCTCACGAAGCTATCCGCCCCGCGGGGGAGCAGTTCCAACTGCCCTCGAGTCTGGAAGGCAAACTCAATGCGCGCGAATGGAAGCTATACAACCTCATCTTCCGGCGTACCCTGGCTTGCCAAATGAACGATGCCACCGGCACCACCGTGTCGGTAAAGATTGCGGCGGTTCCTGCTGATGGCTCAGTTCAAGCCGAGTTCGGGGCATCCGGAACGGTGATTGAAAATCCCGGTTTCCTCGCCGCTTACGAGGAAGGCCGTGATGAGGGCGATGAGCCCGCGGTGACTTCCGGTGAGGGCAAGACTGGCGAGGCGAGGCTGCCGCGGATGCAGGCCGCGGATCGGCTGCGACTCGACCACTTGGACTCCGGGCAGGAGCGGCAGCACTTCACGACCCCGCCCGCCCGCTACACTGACGCGTCGCTGGTCAAAGCGATGGAAGAACGCGAGATAGGGCGACCCTCCACCTACGCTTCGACCATTTCCACCATTGTCGATCGGCAGTATGTGTATCGCCGCGGGCAGGCTCTGGTGCCGTCGTGGCTGGCGTTTTCTGTGGTGAAACTGCTGGAGGAAAACCTGCCCGGGCTCATTGATTACGACTTCACGGCCGATATGGAAGCCGATTTGGATAAAATCGCGGCCGGGCAAGCCGACCGCACCCAGTGGTTAAAGGACTTTTGGTACGGTCACGGTCGGGGCTCTGACCTGCAAGGATTAGGGCTACAGCGCGCGGTGGCGGAACTGGGAGATATTGATGCTGCCGCCCTGAACACAGTGGAGCTGGGTGAAGGAATCGCCCTGCGCGTGGGACGCTACGGCCCCTACCTGCAGCGCGGCGAGGAACGCGCTTCGGTTCCAGATACAGTGGCTCCCGATGAGCTGACTCTGGAGATGGCCCGGGAACTGTTGGAAAAAGGTGCCCAAGGCGACCGGGTGGTGGGGGTACACCCCGAAACCGGACTTCAGATTGTCGCCAAGAACGGCAGGTTTGGTCCTTACGTGGAGGAACTGGCCCCGGAACCGAAAGCCGAGACGGACAGCGACACCAAAGCAAAGAAGACCGCGAAAAAGAAACCCAAGAATCGGACGGCCTCCCTGCTGAAAACTCAGTCCCCGGACACGATTACCCTGGAGGAAGCCCTGCAGCTGTTAAGCCTGCCGCGCACGGTCGGTCAGGACAGTGAAGGCGTGGACATTGTGGCGTCTAACGGGCGGTACGGGCCGTACATCAAGCGCGGTACTGACACGCGTTCACTGGAAAGCGAGGAACAGCTGTTCACGTTGACGACCGAAGAGGCATTGGCGTTGCTGGCGGCTCCGAAAACTCGCGGGCGGGCGGCGACGTCGCAAACGGTGATGATGGAGTTCGGCGAGGATCCCGAAACGGGCCAGAAAGTCACCCTTAAGAACGGCCGCTATGGACCTTATGTGACGGACGGAACCACGAACGCGACCGTGCCGCGCGGCACCGACCCCGCCACGCTGACCGAAAGCTCCGCGTTTGAACTTTTGGCCATAAAACGCGCCAAAGGGCCAACTAAGAAACGCAAAGCGCCGGCACGCAAAACTACGGCGAAGAAAACTACTGCAAAGACCAAGAAAAAGTAAGCGAAAACCTGCTGGTCTCGACCCCCAACAGCGAGACCACGCCTAGGGGAACCTGTGGAATAGAAAGAAGATGAGCCGCTTGGCCAGTAAAACCTTCTATTCACTGCGGTTCGCGAATTTTCGGCTGTGGTTTGTCTCGAATCTGTTTGCGGCTACCGCGATGTGGATGCAGCGTGTCGCCCAGATTTGGGTGGTCCTGGTCGTTTTGACCGACAACGACGCGTTCGCGGTCGGGATGACCACCGCCCTGCAGTTCCTGCCCCAGCTGATTTTCGGTTTCTTTGGCGGGGCGTTGGCAGATTGGATGGATCGGCGCCGGATGCTGCAGATTACCCAATCCGGGGTGGCCCTGCTGGGATTGATTCTGGGGATGTTGCTGCTGACCGGCTCGGCTCAGCTGTTTGAAATCTACCTCATCGCGTTCGTGACCGGCATTTTCGATGCCCTGGCGATTGCGCAGCGCCAAACTTTCATCGCGGAACTGGTGCCGGCGGACTGCCTGCCCAACGCGGTGGGGCTGAACTCGATGGCTTTCAACATCGCCCGACTGATTGGTCCCGCCCTGGCGGGGGTGCTGATCGCGGTGCTGGGTCCGGGCTGGGTGTTCGTCATCAACACGGTCATTTTCGTGATTCCGGTAGTGACTCTGGCGCTGATGCGAAGGGAAAATTTCTTTTCGGTCAAGCGCGGGGTGCGCCGCCGCGGCATGATTCGGGAGGGTTTCGCCTACGTGCAATCCCGCTCCGACCTGAAAGCCATCATCTTCCTGATAACCCTGACCGGCGCTTTCGGATTCAACCTGCAGATGACCCAGGCTTTCATGGCCACCGATGTGTATGCCAAAGGGCCGGGCGAGTACGGTTTGCTGGGGACGATGCTGGCGGTCGGTTCTCTCTCGGGCGCGCTGCTGGCGGCGCGGCGCACTCACCCGCGTTTCGCGATGGTCATTTCCGGGGTTTTCTTTTTTGGATTGGCCGAGGCGCTTTTGGCGCTGTGCCCGACCTATTGGGCTTTTGCGGTCATGTCCATACCCGCTGGTTTCTTTATGATCACCCTGTTGACCGCGGCAAACGCCCTGATTCAAACGTCTACGCCTGAGAGTTTACGAGGGCGGGTTCTCTCGATTTACTTCGTGTTCAACTTGGGTGCCACGCCCATCGGGTCCCCGCTGGTGGGCTGGGTTGGAAAGACTTTCGGAGCCCGTTGGAGCATCGGTTTGGGGGCGCTGGCCTGTATGGGTGCGGCGATAGCGGTGTTTATCTGGGCGCTGTTTGCTTGGCAGCTGCGGTTTTCCTGGCAGCGCCGGCGGCCGTTCCTGCTGATGGAAGGCCCTCGGGAACGCCACTACGACTGCGGACCGAGCCCGCTGCAGACCGTCTATCCCGTAGACCCCGGCTATTACGGTCCCGAATCGGAGCCGACCGAGGACGCTAGCGAGGCCCCTCGGAAAAACCCGGCCGAGAACACTTCGGAAAACCCCAGCGTCGACCCTTCTGAAGAAACCGGCGAGAACCCCGATAGCGGCCTCGACGAACAGTGATTTAATCCAGTCCGAGTTCTTTGCGCAGGCGGGCTACATGCCCGGTCGCCCGCACGTTGTATTTCGCGGAAACCAGCGTGCCATCCGGGCTGACTACGAACGTGGAGCGCACCACCCCGAGCTTTTTCGTCAGGGGTTTCACCTGCCACACGCCGTAGTCAGACAGGACTGTATGCTCCGGGTCGGAGCCCAAGGCGAAGTTCAGGGTCTGTTTGTCGCGGAACTTTTCCAGGGCGGGCATTTGGTCCGGGCTAATCCCGATGACCGTGTATCCCGCGGATTTCAGGGAGTTTAGGGAATCGCGGAAGTCACAAGCCTCCGTGGTGCAGCCCGGGGTCATCGCGCGGGGGTAAAAGTACACGACCACCCCGGCTTTCGCGGCTTGACGAGCCTCGGCCAGGTGGAAGGTTCCTGCGGTGGTTTCGATTGTAAAGTCCGGGGCCGCATCGCCCACGTTGAGTTTCTGTTCCATGTCTCTATCCTATAGGTCGAAAAGGGAACTGGTTTATCTGGCAGGTCAATGTACTGAACCCCTGAATTTGGACGGTGATTAAGGGGATTTTTCTGGGGCGTATCCACAGGTGTTTAGAGTTCGTGCCGTCGGGTCGGTGTTTGAGTGGCTTCGCGACGCTGCAGGGCTGCGGGAGGTGGCGAAACAGGGAATTAATGTCGCAACGGGGCGCAGATTAGTCCAGGTCAAGGCTACAATCAGCCCAGTAATCTAGAAGTTCCCGGTCGTGGCTAATCGCTATAACCGCGAGCCCCTGTGCCGAGCGTCTCTGAATCGCCCGCACCAGGCTAGCGGTACTGAAAGTGTCCAGCATGGCAGTGGCCTCGTCACAAATCAACACCGTGGGATTGGTCAATAAACATCTGGCCAAGGCAACGCGCTGCAGTTGACCCTCTGAGACTTCCGCCGGGAAGCGCCGCCTGAACTCAGAGGGAATCCCCAGCTCCTCGCAGATTTTTGCGCTTTGCTTGCGTCGCACATCGGGTGGAACATCCGCGTAAATTAACGGTTCCTCAATGATTTGTGCCAGCGTCCACCGCGGATTCACGGAGCGCCGAGGTGACTGGAACAGCATCGCCACTCCAGGTTGCACTGCCGCACGTGGGCGCTGTTTGGTGGCGGGGCTGTTGCCTGGAGGTATGGCCGTTTCCCCTGATTCACACCAGCGAATCTGGCCTGTCAAGGGAGTGAGCCGTCCGGCAATCGCCCTGGCGGTAGTGGTTTTGCCACAACCAGAGTCTCCGAACCACCCCACGGTTTCGCCGCGGTGCAGGCTGAGGTTAAAGCCTTTCACCACCGGGACTCCGTGATATCCGACGGTGAGGTCGCGCACTTCCAATACGGTTTCGTGGGTTACGTCGGGTGTCAGTCGAGGTTGGTTCTCGTGGTCAGAAGCGGGGTGCAGCGCGGATGCATCGGTCCCGTTTCGTGCCATGTTGCGCGGCAAAGCTGCTAGTAGTTCCCGCGTATAAGGATGCAGTGGCGTATCTAGCACCTGCGTTGCCGTGCCTTGCTCCAACACCTGACCGTGACCCAAAACTGTCACCTGATTTGCCAGAGGAAAATCCAGCAACAACGCCAAATCGTGGGTGATGGTTAACACTGCCAGCCCCCGGTCTGCTAACTTTCGCAACAGCTGCCAAATCTGGTCGCGGCGTGTTTCGTCCAATCCCGCGGTGACTTCATCTGCAATCAAAACTGCGGGGTTCCCCGCCAAAGCCAGCGCCAAGTTTGCCCTGGTCAACATACCGCCGGACAACTCGTGCGGATAAGCCGCGAGGGAGTCCGTGGGAAAGCCCGTCATTTCGCACAATTCGGTCACGGTCGTGGGGCCTGCGGAGGTCTCCCCGGAAAGCATCTCTGCCCTGTCCCGGCGCCCGAGTAACTTGACGGATTCTTCCAGCTGGTCGCCAATGGTACGGTTCGGTGCAAAAGCTGTGGCGCTGGATTGGGACGCGACCGCGATGAGACGCCCACGAACCGCCTGCCAGGGGCAGTTTTTGTCATACAGGGTTATCCCGCTGACGCTGACTTGGCCGCTGACCTGCATCTTTCCGGGTAACATCCCGGTGGCGGTTTTTGCCAGAATAGATTTCCCTGCTCCGGATTGTCCCAGCAGCACGTGCAATTCGCCGGGTCTGACCTGCAGGTTCACGTGGTCTTCCAAAACCAGGTCGCGTTCCGTGGGGGAATTGGCTGTCGATGTTAGCGTTGCGGCGGTGCTGTCAGTCGGGGCTTCATGACGCTGGTCAGAAATCCAGCCAGAGCAGGGAACCGTCACGCTCAAATCCCGGAATTCCAAGGCGGGTGGGGCGGTATTTTCGTCTGGTTCCCCGGCTGGAGCCTCATGCACACACGGGGCAACGCCACTGGCGGCAACACTCAAATCCCCCACCAAGGTGTCGGACTGTGCAGAATCTGCCTCTCCGGCTGCTCCGCGCGAAGCCTTGCCTAAACCCGATGCCCATCCAAAAATGAGCAGGGTCAACGAAACCAAGGCGCCTGCCGGAAACACCAGTTCCCACCAGCAGCCAATCAGGATTTCCGTGCGCGCCACCTCTAGCAGGGTGCCCAGCGAAGGCTGGTCGGGGGAAATCCCCAGCCCGAGGAAAGACAGGGTAGATTCGTGCCAAATTGCGTGGGGGAACAGCAGCACGACACTGACTTTCATCTGACCGAATACCGAAGGTAGCAGGTGTTTGCGCGCCACTTGCCAGTGGCTCGCGCCCGCCAGATACGCGGCCTCTACATATTCCAATTCACGTGTGGATAGTGCAATCGAACGCACAATACGCGCTACCGGCGACCAGTGCACCAAGGCAATCGAAGCGATAATCGCCACTAGGGAACCGGGGTAAAACGCCACAATCGCAATGCCCAGCAGCAGTTGGGGCAACGCGTTAATCGTGTCGGTAAAACGCATCAGTAACGAGTCGACTTTTCCACCCCAGGAGGCTGCCACGGCTCCGATGAGTACCCCAATTACTGTGGAAAACACGGCACAGACTGCCGCCACGAAAATGCTGACCCGCAGCCCCAAAGCCACGCGCACCAACAAATCATGCCCCGCCAAGTCAGTGCCGAACCAATGTGTGGCACTGGGCGCCAACCGTGCTTTTGACAGATCCGCCTCGTGCAAATCCGTGCCGGCAAAAAACGGCAAGATTGCGGCGTAGAGCAGCAACAACACCAGGGCATAGAAAGCCAGCCGACTGGGGCTAAATGCCTTTCGCAGCGCAGAAGGGGAGGTCAACTTAAGAGTCATATCGCACCCGTGGATCGAAATAGAGATACAAAACATCGGCGACCAGATTGCCGATAATTACCAGCGCCGCCGATGCCAAAGTCAGGAAAGTTAGTAGCGGTAAATCCAGTCCCTTTGCGGAAGCTACCAGCGCGGCCGCCAGTCCACCCCAAGAAAAGACTTCCTCGACCAGCACCGCGCCGACAATCAGCTCCGGCAGGCGCATGCCCACCATGGTGATGGTGGGGGCTAGTGACAGCGGCAGGACAGAACGGCGGATTAAGGTGCTTTGCGGAATCCCGCGTTGAATCCCGGCTTTCCACCAGTCGGAATGGAGATTCTCTTGGGCGCGTTCCCACAAGGTCAACAGCATCCACGGCATTTGGGTTAACGCCAACACGCTGGCAGGCAAAATCAGATACGACCACTCCCATGCCGAGGTGGCATCTGGACCTGTGCGCCCCCCAGCGGGGAACCATCCGGTTCCCAAAGCCAGGAATAACACAGCTCCCAAAGCCAACACGAACGGGGGGATGGCTTGGACAAACAGCATGAGAGCTTGGAATACGCGTCCCAGCCAGTTCCACCGCAGCCCGAGTATCCCCAATACGATACTCAGCACGAAAGCCAGAACCAGGCCCACACCCGATAGCGCCAGGGTGGCTTCGCAGCGTTCTGCCAAGACTTGCACGACGGGCTGATTATAGGTGCGCGAATACCCCAAATTGCCATGAATCAGATCGCTGGCCCAAGCCAACCAGGCTCCGTGCCAGGATTGATCCAAATTAAGCGCCTTCGCGATGGATTCCCGCTGGGTGGCGCTGAGGAACTGATAGCGATCCCCCAAGTACGCCACCAGCGGGTTCAAGGGTGATACGGCGGCGAGCAGGAAAACACCTACTGAAATCGCCACCAGCAGCACCGGCAACACCAACAGGCGGTTGCGCACCAAAATCCACACCTGGTGGCGTCGCTCGTGGCGACGCGCCTGGCGCAGAGTTATTCCGGTGCTTATTTCTCCCATTGCCCTAAGTTCCACCACGGACCCCAATTCACGCCATGGGAGTGCGGCTCTACCGTCAGATTCCCGGTCTTCCAACCGGCATCACGGGTGACATAGGTGTGTTGCAAGAATGCCAGGAACACGTGGTTTGGGGCTTCCAAATACTGCTTTTGGGCTTGCTGGTATAGCTTCACGCGTTCGGATTCATCTCCGGATTTGCGTGCCTGCTCCAAGATTTTATCCATTTCCGGAGAGCCGTAGTTGCCGGGGTTATCGTACTGCGAGGTGTTTGCTTCGCGGGTGTGCAGAATTGAGTACACCTGGGTGTCGATGGAGTACGGCTTGTCGCCGCCGCCCAACAAGATACCGACTTTGTCCAGGCGTCCATCCAACGCATCCCAAGTCGTTCCTTCCAGTTTCACGTCTACGCCCAGTGGTTTCATGGCGGCGGCGAAAGCCACCGAAAGGTCACGGCGCACTGTGTCATTGGAGGTGTAAGCCAGGGTGAAAGCGGCACGCTGGCCGTCTTTTTCGCGAATCCCGTCCGCACCGACTTTCCAGCCGGCCTGATCCAGGCGCTTCTTGGCGCCCTCCAGGTCAAACTTAAACTGTGCTTCCGGGACGTAAGCCTCGTAAACCCCAGAAACTGGAGTGTATGCTGGTTTGCCCGCCCCAAACAGTACTTTTTTGATGATTTCTGGACGGTTCACGGCTTCATTCATGGCTATCCGAGCCTGCAGGTCGGCACAAAACGCATTGTTACCGGGGAAGCTGATTCCGCGCCAGTCTGCGGAATCCGCATATACTACCTGGTAGTCTGGGAGGTCTTTCAGGCTGTTTGCCAAAGCCGGGGGGATAATCGACCCGTCGAATTCCTTGGTGCGAATCCGGGCCACGCGAGCTGCGTCATCGGGAACATACACCGTCGTCAGCTTCTTGACTTGCGGAGCCTTACCCCAGTATTTAGGGTTCGCTATCCACACGGCTTTCTGGCTGTCAAGCGTTTCGAGGACGTACGGTCCGGTGCCCACTGGCTTGGTGTTCAGCGGAGATTCACTCGCCAGTCCACCTTTCATATATTCACCAGGTGCCAGTCCCAGCAACAATCGAGAGGGGAAATCGGGGTAAGGGTACTTTAGTTTGAAAGTGACCTTATTCCCGTCTGCGTTAATCTGATCAACCATATCGAAAGAAGCTCCGATTTCCGAGGCTGTGGCGGGATTCATAGCTTCTTTGTAGTTAGCCACCACGTCTTGGGCGTCGAAGTCGCTGCCGTCTGAGAATTTTACCCCGTCACGGATTTCCACGGTCCACTCGGTTTTATCTGCGTTAGAGGTCGGCAACGTAGTCGCCAAGACCGGACTCAGCTCCGGCAATTTATGAGGGTCTTTGCTTTCCAAACCCAACAAGCCTTCATATATGGGGGATACCCCGAGTGCTGCGTAGCCGTTGGTGGGGTTGTATCCTCCCAATTCATAAGCGTCCGCCAGAGTGATTTCATCGGCGGCCGTGGCTTTGTCGGTGCCAGCGGCGGGGTTTTTCGCGGAGGAGCCCCCTTGACAAGCGGTAAGACTCAAAGCTAACGCCACGGCGGCGCCGCTGACCGCTAGGGTTTTTATGCTGAATTTGCCAGGGTGGCAGGGGTGGGACATAGCTGCTCCTTGTGTGTAACGTATTGCTTTCGCGCAGGGTTAATAATGTCTACATAGACATATGTCAGTTCGCAAAGATATTATCATGCGGTTAGTAGCGGGGCAATTCTCCTGACGGTGAGAAATCCAGAGATAACGAGCCAAAATCAGGCGAATAATGTCACAATTGAAAAGGTGTTAGGAAGGAAAGATTCATGAGCCAGCTGCCTGCCGCCGAGATTCGTGCCCTGCGCGAAGCCTTGACCCATCCACATGGAACCGGTGCGGGATGTCGGTGCGCGGCGGATACGGAGCTGATGCCCCGCGAAACCGGAACACCTCATGAACCCGATGGAGCTTACGACGAAGACCAGACCCGCCACGGCCGGCAGGCACACCCCCCAATGCAGCCGGTAGACATCGATGAGATTGCTACCATCTGGGCACCTCGCTTCGAATTGCTAGCCGATTTAACCCGGCTGAAGCTGCTGTCTTATATGCATATTTATCCCGGTTCTTGCGTACAGGATTTAGCTAACGCGGCGGGTATTACCCAGACGGCAGCCTCACAAGCGCTGCGGGTCTTGCGTGATGAAGGCTGGGTTAGCGCCGATCGTGACGGGCGCTTGATGCGCTACACCCTGAAAGACACTGCCGCGCACCAGATGCTGCATTTTATCGGGCACACCCACGTGTAACTTGATGGTGAGAAACCCCAGAAGCGCTGCAGAATTGCGGAACTCTCGGCTCAATACCCGGAGGCGGACAGAGGTTTGATGTGGCGCAAGATCAACGCCAGGATGATGACCACAACTGCCAGGGAGCCAGAAATCGCCACTACGCCCGGCCAGCCCAGGGCGGTCCAACCAAAACCAGCCAAAGTGCCGAAAATCGAGCCGCCGGCATAGTAAACAATCGAGTAGGCTGACGAAGCCTGGCCGGTGGCGCCCACGCCGGACACCGCTCGGGCCGTAACCCAGCCGGTCGCGACGGAATGAACCGCAAAAAACCCGATAGTAAACACCACCAGACCCGCGAAAATCGCCCACAACGGCTTGGCCAACATCATCAAAATCCCCACCAGATAGATGATGCCGGCGACCGGAACCACGGCCCGCCTGCCAAAACGTGAAGCCAAGCTGCCCGCTGTGGAAGCTGCAAACGAGCCGAACAGGTTGACCAGGAAAATCAGGGAAACAATCCAGGTCGCCATAAAGTAGGGCGCGCCGGTCAAACGGTAGGGCATCATGTTGAGGATACTTTGATATGCGCCCAGAGCGGTGCCGCCAATCACGAACAGCAGCACCAAACCGGGTTCGGTCAGGACATCCTTGGTGTGTTGCAACAGGGCTTTCAACCCCGGCTCGGCCTTAGAGAAACCCTCTTGTTTGGGCAAAAGCAGCCACACCAGCACTGTCCCGACCACGCCGATGCACCCCAGGATAGTGATGGTCATGTCCCAGCCCACCAGGTGAGACAGAAACCCGGAGAGAATCCGGCCCAACATACCGCCAATCGCGGTGCCGGCCACGTAAGAACCGGCCGCCTTGGGCAGCTCAGCTGAACAGATTTCCTCTGCCAAGTAAGCCGTGGCCACTGCGGGCAAACCCGCCAAAGCCATGCCCTGCACAAAACGCCCGACCATTAAAAAGCCCCAGTTCGGTGTAAAGCCCAAGATAATCCCCAGGAGGGAAGCTGCGAACAGGGAAATCAAAATAATCGGACGGCGTCCCAGACGTTCCGAGGACGGCCCGATAAAGAACATCGAGATCGCTAACGCTAGGGTCGTCAGCGACAGCGCCAGCGAGGCCGTGACCGGGGGGATGGAGAAAAACTTCGAGATGTCCGGCAGCAGCACCTGCACCTCATAAATCTGAGCGAACGTCACGAAACCGGCTACGAACAGGGCAAACTTGATGCGACGGTATTCCGGGTCGTGACTGGTGTAGCCGGTGAAAGCCGCTTGGGCGGTAGGGCGCAGCGCAGTCAGGGGCAGTTTCTCGACCGGAACGGGAATGCCGCCCGGTTCGGTGCGGGCGGCATCAATCATGGCAGGGTCGGGGGAAGCCAGGATACTGTCGGGCTGGCGAGGACCAGGAGCCTTAGAGTTGTGAACTGACGACATACGGCCAGTATATTCCTCAGCCGCGCGCCCGCTGACATCGCGAAACCGCGCTCATCGAGCCACGCCGCTGGTGCGAGCCGCGGGTGCCGGGTAGCGTGCTTGAGGCGGGGGCAGCGTGAGTCGTGCAGGGACGAGGGACTACTCGGTGTACAGCGGAGCGAGCCGCGCATAGAAACGCGACGAGAAATCCTCAAAATCCTGTGCCATGCCCTGAGCGGTATCCGTGGAATCCACCAGGGACAGCGCCAAAACCGCGTTGCCATACGGGACGTAACACACGTCCAAAGTCTGGCTGACCCGGTCGCGGGTCACGGTTTGGCGGTATCCGCTCGTACAAGTCACCACGGGGTCGTTGAACTTGAGGGTCATCTTCACGGTGCCGGTCGGGGCGCTCACTGTCACTTCCTCGCAGTTCCTAATCATGGTGTTGAGGTCATTAATCATCGACCGCACGTCCTGCTCGGAAGGCGCCAGGAATACCTGAGCTGCGGCCTTTCCGTCAGGCGCTTGGGCCGCCAAGGAGGGCCAGTGCAGCAGGGGAAGGTTGAAAGAATTGCGCATCATGGCTTGGCAGCCGGAACCGGCGGGCTCAAACTTCAGCCCGGCCGGATTTCTCAGGTCGCGTACCTGGTCCCCGGCCAGGTCAACCTGTTGGCGCAGCTGGGTAGATTCGTCCTCGTTGAACGGTGTGAGCGAGTGCCCTGCCAGTTTCAGATCGGCAAAAATGGCGGCCGTCGCGCCGATGTCAGGAGAACCTGGCGCTGGTTTCGCGTCAACTTTGCTTTGATCTGAGGCGCACCCGGTTAGGCTCAGCGTCACCAGGCCGGCCGCGGCAATCATCGAAATAAGCTGGCGTTTCATTGGGCACCTCCGGGGGTTTGTGTGGGGTCTGGCGTGCTGGGCGGGGGAGTCCCGGGTGAGGAGTCCTCCGTCGGCGTTTCCGCCGGTAGTTCCCCCGGCTGGCCGAGCCCGGAGGACGAAACAGACCCGGAAACGTCCCCCTCAAGACTTGTGGGGTCGCCCGAAACTGCGTCAGAAGCGGAATCGTGAGGTGCGGCCTCGGTCGCCCTCCGTAATACCATGTGATCCTCACGCACCGGCAGTAGCATAAGCAACCCCACCAGCAGCACCAGGCCAATCCCGAGGATGCCCCAGTATTGAGCCTGCGCGTGAATCGCCATCATCGGGCCGCCTGGACCCGTCGTTACGGACAGCAAAGCGGGCGGAATAAACGGGGTGAAGTGCTGGCCCAGGCTGATGAACAGGGTAAACATCAGGGGAGCCAGCCACGTCACCGAGCGACCCGTCGTCTGGTAGAGCCCGAACACCTCGCCCTCGTGACCCTCGGGAATGCGCCGCGCCAGGAAAGAACGGGACGCGGACTGGGCCGGACCGACCCACAAGGTCATGAACAGCCCAATCGTCCACATGATGATTTTGCCTTGGGCGTGCAGGGCGAAAACCCCCAAACAGCAGGCTACCAGCATGATGAGCGAGAAAATCATGACTTTCTTGGGGCCGATTTTGTCGTCAAAGAATCCCATCAACGTTGTGGCGATACCGGCCGCAACGTTGGCGACGACCGCGAAAATAATGACTTCTCCGGGAGAGAAACCGAAAGTCACCGCGGCGATGATGCCGCCGAACGTAAAGACGCCGGACAATCCGTCGCGGAAAATCGCGGAGGCAATCAGGAAATACAGCACGTTCGGGGCGTTACGAAACAGCCAGGCGATAGTTTGGAACAGCTTTTTGTAGGAGGTGAAAATAGACTCGTGAGGCAGGTTTTCGCTACCCGGTACGACTCGCCCGCGCACGGTGAACAGCACCGGCACAAAGAAAATCAGCGACCATGCGGCCGCGACCAGCATCGCGACTCGCACCCCCATACCGTTTGAAGTGTCCAAGCCGGTGAAGTTATTTTCCGAGATGAACCCGAAATTCAGGAACATCAACAGGATAATTCCGCCGAAATACCCGCTGGCCCAGCCAATCCCGCTGATTTTTCCGATGTTGTCGGCGTTGGAAATCCGGGTCAGCATGGCGTAGTAGTTCACGGTGGCGAACTCGAAGAACATGGTCATCAACGCCAGCAGGCCCACGCCCAGCCACAGGAAGTTCGGGTGCGGCGCTACAAAGAACATCGCCGCCAGGCAAGCGATGATGATTGCCGAAAACACTCCCAGCCAGAACGTACCTTTGCCTCGCCGATCCGCGCGCTGCCCCGTGATAGGGGCAGTCAGCGCCACGATAATCCCCGCGATGGTCATGCCGGTTGAAACGGCCTGTGAAGAGGCCGTTTGGTTGCCAAAAGCGGCCCCGGTCAGGTAGACCGTGAACACGAAAGTCGTCGCGACCGCGTTGACGGAGGCGCCGCCGGCGTCCCACATACACCAGGTTAGTTTTTGAAGAAATCCGCCTTCTTTTATCATCGTTTTCCCTTTCAAGGAGCTGCGGCTAAAACGGTCCCCCGGACCGTTTTTTAACGCCTACGCGCCCGGCCCGCGATGGCTCATGCGCTTCGCGCTGCCATCGCGCCCCCATGCACCACGTAAGTTTTTGGACGAATCCGCCTGATTTTGGCATTGTTTCTCCCCTTTGATGACTTTACTGTTAACCTACCGGTTTTACGTTAGGGATTTGTTAAGTTTTCTCGTGTTATCTAGGGTGTTCGTTGCACAAGGGTGGGGACGTTAGTGGTGCGGGGAGTGCTGGAATGCGGCGAGGGCCAGGTCAGCGGGAGTGGTGATTTTGTAGGCGGAGCGATCGCCGTCTACGGTCACGACTGGCAGACTCGCGGCTTCATAAAGTGCTGCATCATCGGAAAATGCCGTGGACTCCGTAAGCGATCGCTCGGCAAACCGCTCGTGGAGCGCAGCCAACTCATGCAGGTAAAAGCCTTGTGGCGTCTGGACTGCTCGCAAAGTCGCGCGGTTTGGGGTGGCGGTGACAACCTCCACAGGCTCGTCGGGACGGGTCCGCGGAGTTACGACCTTGATTGTGTCGGTGACGGGCAGGGTAGGAACAACGGCCCGATGACCGTCCTGCAAAGCCGCCACCACGCGGTCAAATACTGCGGAGGGAGTGAAAGGTCGGGCCGCGTCATGAACCAGGACCAGGTCATCGTCTTGCACCGGGTCAACCATGTTAACCAGCGTTTGGAGGGCCGCCGCCACCGAACCTTGTCGTGAAGAACCGCCGGGGACAACCGCAGTGGGGACATCACAACCGGAAACCACCGACTGAAAACGGTCGAGCTGTGCCGACGGTGCGCTGACAACCACAAAATCGCAGCTGGGCAGACCTTGTAAAGCCCACTCCAGCAACGGGCGGTCCGCTACGGGAACCAGCGCTTTGGGCATATCGCAGCCGAGCCGAGTTCCTGACCCCGCCGCAGTCAGCACCACAAAAAGTCTCACCCTGCCAATTTACCCCCAAAATTTTCCCCTGGTTTCGGGGTGTGCGTGTCTTATAAGGGGAGAATAGCCGGGTAGCTGCCAATAATGGCAGCTACCCGGCTATTCTCCACCTTTATCCGCAACCCCGGCGAGTAGCCCCGGATTCTCGCGCCCGAAATCCGGTGTCTATGCCCCGGATTTCTGCCCTGTTTGGGAGTGAAACCCCCGTGGTTTTTCGGAATAGTTTCACTAACGACCGATTTCAACCCAGAATCTGGGCCATCATCGACTCCCGTTTTTTAAACCTGCAGGTTATAGAGATTCCAGCTGTGTCGAGACAGCATTGCGCACAGTGAAATCGGTCATTCGTGCAAAACAGACAGGATACAGGGGTTCATCGCGAGGGCGGTGGTGGAGGGGGGACCTCGAAGGAGCATATGGGTACTTGCAATCTCTGCGAGATTGCGTACCCTTGCTCGTTCGCCCTATACGCGAGCACACTCGCGTCCGAGCTCGCTCGCTGCGGGTGTTCGTAGTTTTTCTTAGCGGCTTGCCCGCTTAGAAAAACAGAACGGGACCCCATTTCTGCGACTGAGAGGCATCCCCCCGAACGCCGCCAGACCTCGCGGCTGGGCTCACTTGCGCAACCGGCGCGGTGCTCTTCGGTTGGACAACTTGATAAGCTGGCATAGAAACGCCCCGATGTGAGGAGCCACTTTGCTTGCTGATTTTTCTGCACCGCTGCGAAAGCTGAAAGAGACGCTGTTTTCTGTGACGCCTATTGTCGGAATTGTCGTGGTTTTGGCACTCACGCTGGTTCCTCTGGAGGGCTCGCTGCCGGCGCGTTTTGCCTTGGGCACGTTCGCAATTATCGTGGGTTTGGCGATTTTCCTGCTGGGAGTAGACATTGGCCTGACCCCCATCGGGCAGCTGCTGGGACACGCCATCGCTCGGTCTGGCAGGCTTTCGGTCGTGATATCAGCAACCTTTGTGTTGGGCCTGTTCATTTCAGTAGCGGAACCTGACCTGCATATTTACGGTGGCCAAGTCGAGCTGATCACTGGCGGGTTACTGGGCAAACTCTTTTTGGTGCTGGTGGTGAGCCTGGGGATAGCGGCGCTTCTGACTATCGGCATGGTGCGCATCATCCGTTCCATCCCTCTGAAATTCATCCTTCTGGGCGCCTATGTTTTGGTGGCGGTCCTAGGCTTTTTCGCTCCCACCGAGTACCTCGCGATTTCTTTCGATGCTTCAGGAGCCACCACCGGGGCGTTGACCGTGCCGTTCATCTTAGCGATGGCGGCGGGCGTGTCTGCGATGAAAAAGGACTCCCGCGGCGGTGAAGCTGATGCGTTCGGGCTGGTGGGAATTGCTTCCGCGGGGGCAATTGTGGCGGTGCTAGTTACCGCCGTCATCTTTCGGCTGGGAGAGATTCCCCGCGACATTCCCGCCCCGGAAGTATTGAATCTCAGCCCGTTGGCGGCGCTGGCCGAAGAGGCTCCCCGTCAGGTTCGTGACGTGGCGCTCGGATTGGCTCCGATTCTCACCGCCTTCGTGGTAGGAGCTGTAGCAAAGTTTTTCCCCCTGACCGCGGAGAAACTGCGTCGTATCATCTTGGGCCTGGTGTTTTCCTACGTCGGCCTGGTTACGTTCCTGACCGGGGTCAACGCGGGTTTCATGGATATGGGCCGCACTATCGGTGAAACGCTGGCCGCTAACCAGCATCCCGCTCTGCTGCTGGCAGTGGCGTTCGGGCTGGGGGTCGTGACGATTCTGGCCGAACCGGCAGTCTACGTACTGATGGACCAGGTCGAGGACGTTACGGCCGGGGCGGTGCACCGCAAAGCGGTGATGTTTTCGCTGGCACTAGGGGTGGGCGTGGCGGTCGTGCTGTCCACCGCGCGGGTCCTCGTGCCCACGCTGGAGCTATGGCACATCCTGCTGCCGGGATACGTGGTAGCTGTCATCATGATGCGCTACGCTCCACCGCTGTTTACCGGCATCGCCTTCGATTCCGGCGGGGTGGCGTCCGGGCCCATGACCGCTACTTTCGTGCTGGCTTTTGCCCAAGGAGCGGCGGCCGGGACACCTGGAGCAAACGTGGTGGTGGACGGACTAGGGGTAATCGCAACGGTCGCCATGACACCGCTGATTACCATTCAAATTCTCGGACTAATATATTCTTCTAAGACAAGGAAGGTTTCCCATGCTTGAGAAAGACTGGCACAAGGACGCGGTGCTGCTCTACGTTGTGGTCAATGACCAGATGGCTTCCAAAGTTATTGCCGAAGCGAAAAAACACGGGATTCGCGGTGCGACAGTGATGCTGGGACGCGGCACCATCAAGAACAAGTGGCTCAACGCTATCGGCGTGGTGGATTCCCGCAAAGAAGTCCTCATCATGGGTGCCGACACCGCCACCGCCAGCACGGCGATGCAGGCGCTGGCAAAACGTTTCCACTTCGAGAAACCCAACCGGGGTATTGCTTTTGCGGTTGAGATGGAGGGCATCGCGGGAACGTCCGCCATCGAACGCTGGCCCGAACCCCCCGCGGACCACGCCGTGCAACCGGCACAGTGGCAGCTCATCACCATCATTGTCGAGCACGGCCGGGCCGAGGATGTGGTTGAGGCTGCGCAAAGTGCCGGAGCTCGCGGAGGCACCGTCATCGCCGGGCGCGGCTCGGGGATTGCTCAAACCGAACTGGTGCTGGGCATGGAAATCGAACCGGAAAAGGACATTGTGTTTATGCTGGCCTCCACGCAGAGCGCCCCTCAGATTGAGGACGCCATCGACCAGCGTCTCGATTTGGAAAAACCCAACCACGGCATTCTTTTCACCCAAAATGTGGTCGCTGTCAGTGGGCTGTACCAGGGAGCGTAGATGAATACCTTAACCGCAAAGCTGTGGGAAACGACCAAGTCGGTCCTTCCCATAGCTGGTGTTGTGGTGTTGGTGCATCTCACGGTCGTTCCCCTGCCGGGAGTACTGTTGCCGCGTTTCGGCCTGGGTGCCATCGCGATTATCGCCGGGCTGTCGCTGTTCCTGCTGGGGGTCGAGGTCGGTATCGCCCCCATCGGACGGATTATGTCCTCGACCGTGGTCAAGTCCGGGCGGATTTCGGTGGTCATGACGCTCACGTTTGTACTGGGTTTCCTGTTGACCATGGCGGAACCGGATATTCTCATCTATGCGGCGCAGGTCAACACGTTGACCCGCGGAATTGTGTCCTCTATCTTGCTGATTGTAGTGGTTTCAGCCGGGTTGGCGGTACTGCTGTGCCTGGGCATGGTGCGGATTTTGCGTGGCTGGAAACTTCGCTGGGTGCTGCTGGCGTCTTATGGCCTGGTGGCGCTGTTGGCACTGGTTGCGCCCATGCAGTATCTGGCTATTGCTTTTGATGCGTCCGGCGCCACGACCGGGCCGCTGACGGTGCCGGTCGTGCTGGCTTTCGCCACCGGGGTAGCGTCGATGAAACGCGACTCGGCCCGCAGTGAATCCGACGCGTTCGGGCTGGTGGCGATTGCTTGCGTGGGGGCGATTTTAGCCCTGCAAATCACGTCTATCCTGCTGCACCTGGGCGCTTTGCCGACTACCGGACCGACCCTGACTCCGGACACCACCCACCTCTTTGAACCGCTGGTGAAACATTTTCCGATGGAAGCCCGCAGCGTCAGCCTCGCCCTGGCCCCGCTGATGGCGCTGTTCCTGATTGGTAACTTCACGGTGTTCAAACTGCACAAGTCAGCTACCCGTAGCGTCATCGCGGGTATCGTTATGGCGTTTTTGGGTCTGACTTTCTTCCTGACCGGCGCGAATGGCGGTTTCATGGACGTGGGACGCACTATCGGGGTGAGTTTGGCGCTTCGAGGGAGTGCGCCGCTACTGCTGGCCATTGCTTTCGCACTGGGTTTCCTGGCCGTGTTGGCGGAACCGGCGGTACACGTCTTGACCGAGCAGGTGCAGGAGGTCACTTCCGGGTCAGTGCGTGCCTCTGCCGTGATGGCGGCGATGGCACTAGGGGTGGGCTCGGCAGTTCTGTTGTCTACGTTGCGCCTGGTGATACCTAGTTTAGAGCTGTGGCACATGCTGTTGCCGGGATATCTGGTGGCGGTCGGGTTGACGTTCGTGTCCTCAGAGTTGTTCGGCGGTTTGGCTTTTGATGGCGGCGGGGTCGCGCCCGGCCCGATGCTGACCACGTTTGTGCTGGCCTTTGCCCAGGGCGCGGCCGCGGGCACCCCTACTGCAGACGTGGTAGAGGACGGTTTGGGACTCATCACGATGGTCGCGCTGATGCCCCCGATTGTGTTGCAGCTGCTCGGTGTCGTATTCCAGGCTCGCGCTCGGCGCCGCACCAACCTGCGGAACAGCGACCCGTGGGCCGGCCCCACCCCGACTGGTGACGTTGACTCTCTCGCATCCCCCACCGCTTGTGCGAAATCCACCCCCCGCACTGCTGCCGTCTCGGCAGGGCATCAACCGGCTGAAACTGGCCAAGGAAAGAAGGAAAACTCATGATTCAGGCGATATTGACCGTTGTGGAAAAAGGCCACGCCGAAGAAGTCATCGACGCGGCGGTGCAGGCCGGCTCGCACGGCGGGACGATTATTAATGCGCGCGGCTCTGGAGTCCACGAAACCGCCACCCTGTTCGGTTTGGGGATTGAACCGGAAAAAGAGCTGGTGATAATCCTGGCCGACCAGGCGAAAGCCCCGCAAATAGTGGAAACCATCTACGAAACTCTGGAATTGCGCCAGCCCGGGAACGGCATTGTTTTCGTGCAAAACACGGTTCGCGTGCGCGGGCTTTACCAACCGACCGAGTAGGAGCGGCAAAGCGTCCGAAACTTCCAAAGCGTCCGAAGCGTACAAAACGGGGTAATACGGGCAAAAAATAATAGTTGGAGGAAAACCTCCAACTATTATTTGCAAAAGTTATGGTGTCTTAGGAAGCCAGAACTTCGTCCAGACGCAACGATGCGTCCTCTTCGTTGGTTTTCTCAGCCAAGGCCAGCTCGGAAACCAGAATCTGACGTGCCTTGGTCAGCATCCGCTTTTCGCCGGCGGACAGTCCGCGGTTCGAGTCACGGCGGGACAGGTCACGCACGACTTCGGCCACCTTGACTACGTCGCCGGTAGCGATTTTTTCTACGTTGGCCTTGTAACGGCGCGACCAGTTGGAGGGCTCATCGGTCTTCTTGGCGCGCAACACTTCAAAGACGTGCTCCAGTCCGGCTTCATCAACCACGTCGCGCACTCCGACCATTTCTACGTTCTCAGACGGAATCTGGATGGTGAGGTCGCCCTGGGCGACACGTAGCTTGAGATATTCGCGTTCCACACCTCCAATAACTCGGGTTGTGATCTCTTCGATCGTGGCGGCCCCATGATGGGGATAAACAACGGTTTCGCCAACCTTAAATGTCATATTGAAAATCTCCCGTTTTTGAGGTGGATATACTTATATTATCACGATTTTGTGGTAAAGAGCAATTAAAGCTACGCTCACTTTTGGCGCAATGGCGCGAAAAAATGCCCCCCGTAGCACGAATTTTTACCGAGGTAACAATGATTGAACCGAAAAGAAAAAAGAAGTCCGACCGTAAAAAAAAGCAGGGTATTGACCTAACAAACGCTCCGGTAAAACGGAAAGCAGTCAAGGCGGCACGCCGGGTGGTGGCTTCTCAAGCCGCGGATGTGGCGGCTTTGCACGGAGTCGAAGCGGAACTGCTCGACCCGCCGGTCTATCAGGTTCGGCGGCACGGGATTTTGGCGGAGCCTTCGCGCGGCACCGAGTTCTAGAATCCGCAACGACCGGCAATTACATGGGGCGCCTCGGTATACCGAAGCGCCCCACACATGTTTAAAATGAACTATTTGCCCTGGTTAGCCACCGCTTTGATGGCGTCGGCGGCTGCGTCCGGATCCAGGTAGCGGCCGTGGGCGACAGGCTTGAAGTCCTCACCCAGCTCGTAGTACAGCGGAATTCCGGTGGGAATGTTCAGACCTGAAATTTCGTCATCGCTGATGGAATCCAGGTGCTTCACAATGGCGCGCAGCGAGTTGCCGTGAGCTGCCACCATGACGGTCTTGCCAGTCTTAAGGTCGGGGATGACCGCGTCACTCCAGTAGGGCAAGGCGCGTTCCAGCACATCTTTGAGACACTCCGAACGCGGAATCGGCTCGCCGGCGTAACGCGGATCGGCGTCCTGGCTGAACTCGGAACCGAGCTCAATCTGGGGCGGCGGCACGTCATAGGACCGACGCCACTGCATAAACAGGTCCTCGCCGTATTCGTCACGGATAGCCTTCTTGTTCAAGCCCTGCAAGGCGCCGTAGTGCCGTTCGTTCAGCCTCCACGAGCGGCGCACCGGAATCCAGTGCCGGTCGCACGCGTCCAACGCCAGGTTAGCGGTCATAATCGCGCGGCGCAGCAGGGAAGTGTGCAGGACATCAGGCAGGATGCCTTCCTTCTTAAGTAGTTCGCCGCCGCGGGTAGCTTCGGCGCGGCCTTTTTCGCTCAAAGGCACGTCAACCCACCCGGTGAACAGGTTTTTTGCATTCCATTCGCTCTCGCCGTGGCGGAGCAGCACAAGTTTGTACGTCATAGTTTCATTCTTCCACAGGCCTTTGCCCGTCATAGGGCTTTTGGTCCCGGTTTTCTGGTGTGCCACGCCATTGGTGAGTGTTCACGAAAGGGCGGGCAAGAACCCTGGTGCGACCTCACAAACCCACACCGTCAGTGCCGCGGCGACAGCCACAACGAACAGCGACTGACCTCGCCACGACAGCACCAGAGCCACCCCAATGCCCAACACTGCGGAAATCAGGGAACCGGTCGAGAGGAACGCGGCGGGAATAATCATCGCGGCCAGCACCGCCCACGGCACGTAGTACAGGAAAGAATTAATCCAAGGAGACTTGATGTCCCGGCGTAACACCAGCAGCGGCAGGGCGCGCAAAGTGTATGTGACCAGTGCGGTCACGAGGATAGCTGTGGCCAGGTAGCTCATAGCTCCCCCGCTTTCTCCGCTTCGCCGCCGGACAGTTCCGGGCCGGTTGCCGGATCTTGATGCGGAAAGAACGTCGCACCCAGCCCCGCGGCCACCAGGGTGGCAATAATGATGTGCCAGCCGGAGGACAGCTGTGACACGACCGGAGCAAAAGCGAGGGCGAGTGAAGTTCCGGCCGCGATGGCCACCACGATTTTTACCTGCGAGGACTGTTTAAACGGAGGCATGACGATGGCGATAAACATGGCGTAAAGCAAAATTCCCGCCGCGTTTTCCACCGCTTTGGGCAGCGCCTCGCCCACGAACGCCCCGACCAGGGTGCCTGACACCCAGCCCAGAATCGGCAGAATCATCGAACCCAGATAATGCGCGAAACCCACGTGAGTCCGCCCGATATTGATGGCGTAAATCTCGTCCGTGACCCCCAGCGCCATCACCATCCGCTTGAGGCTGCCAACCGGGCGGGGATTCGTACTGGTCAGGCGTTGAGACAGGGAGGTACTCATCAGCAGGTAGCGCAGGTTCACCAGCGCCGTGGTTACGGCCAGCTCCACCAGGCCGCCCTGGGCGGCGATGATGGTAGTGCCGGCAAACTGGCCGGTTGAGGACATATTGGTGAGGGAAAAGACAGCCGAGGACAGGGGCGGTAGCTTGCCTTGCGCCCAATACATGCCGATAGCGATAGAAACCGCGAAATAGCCCAGCCCGATGGGAAGTCCCGCCTTGATTCCCGCGGTAAAGTCGTGTGTTTTCAACAGTCTGACCTGCTTTACGGGGCTAACCGAACGTGACCGGGCCGCATTGAGCCCCAGCGGGGGTGTCCACCACCGGAGCGACGTGGGCTTGCAACAGGTCGCGAATCGCGTCGGCACGGTCCCAATCCCGTTGCGCTTTCGCGTCAGCACGCTGCTGCAAAAGGGCGGTGACCAGTGCTTCCAGGGTTTCGTTTGGGGCCTCCGTGGTGTCGGGGGCGGCGCCGGGAGTCTCGGTTGCGGTCGCTGGCGTGGCCCAAGCCGGGTCGTCCGGATCTAAACCGAACACGTCCAGCATGGCGCGCAATTGCCGGGCGGCCTGCTGAGCGCCAGCCGTGTCCCCGCTGGCCAAGGCCGCTTTGCCGGTTTTTAGGGTGCGGTGCAGTGCCGGGAGGGCGCCAGGAACATTCAAGTCATCGTCCAAAGCCGCCACAAAGTCATCGGGCAGCTCGACCGCGGCCAGTTCGCGTTGCCGAGCGAGGTCCGGCTCAACGTCGCCATAGATATTGCAAACCTCCGGAACCACCGCCCCCGCCGGAGCAGGCCCCGGAACTTGCTGGAGGAAACTGGTGAATTTGTCCCACAACAAAGCCGCCTGTTTCAAGGAATCTTCGGAGTATTCCAGATTTGTCCGATAGTGCGTGGTGACCACGGACATTCGCACCACCGCCGGATCCCAATCCTCCAACAGGCGGCGCACCCCGACCACGTTACCGACCGACTTCGACATCTTTTCGCCCTTGAGCGTCAGCCAGGCGTTATGCATCCAGTAGCGGGCAAATCCCCAGCCCGCCCCGTGAGACTGCGCCATCTCGTTTTCATGGTGGGGAAAGCGCAGGTCCAGCCCGCCGCCGTGAATGTCGAACGTGTCGCCCAGGTAAGCCTGGCTCATGGCAGAGCACTCCAGGTGCCAGCCGGGACGTCCGCGTCCCCAGGGCGCGTCCCAAGCCGCATCGGTGGGTTCGTCGTCTTTCGCGGCCTTCCACAGGGCAAAGTCACGAGGGTCGCGCTTGCCCGCCTCGGTGGCGGTGTCGATTTGGGATTCGTCCTCGGTAGAAGCGAGTTCGCTGACCGGCTGGTTCGTCAGCGCGCCATAGTCCGGCAGGGACGTCACCGAGAAATACACGTTACCGTTCGTGTCACTGTAGGCGTGACCGCGCTCGAGCAAGCGCTCAATCAGCGCAATCTGTTGGGGAATATGCCCGGTGGCGTGCGGGGTCACGGTCGGGGGCACGGTGTTCAAAGCCCGGTAAGCAAAGTCGAATTCCCGCTCGAAATGAGCCGCAAGCTCCCACCACGGCACCCCGGCAGCGGCTGATTTAGTCAAAATCTTGTCGTCAATATCGGTGACGTTGCGCACGTAAGTGACCGCGTATCCCTGCCGGCGCAGCCAGCGTACCAGCACGTCAAAGTTCAGTGCGGCGCGCAAATGTCCCAGGTGAGGCGCCCCCTGCACCGTTGGTCCGCACAGGTAGAGCCCCACCTTTCCCGGCGTGACCGGCTCAAAGTCGCGGACCTCATGCGTGGCGGAATCAAAAATCTTCATGTGCTAAGTCTACTGGCTCGGTCCGGCTTGGGGCAGTAATCGTGCAAATGCACGAGCGACCGATTTCAAACCGGATTGTGGATTACCTCTGGCGCTCGAGATGTAAAACCGCAGGTAAAGCCGATTTTAATTTGAGGCGGTCGTCTCGAAGCGCAGTGAAAACGGTCATTCGTGCCAGGCAAACCCCAAACTCGGGACAATCCGCTCGCCTAGCCGCGCAGGGCAGCGATTTGGTACAGGGCGATGCCGGTGGCGACAGCGGCGTTTAGGGATTCCATGCGTTTATCAATCGGGATGGACACAATCTGATCGCAGGTTTCGCGCACTAGCCGGGAAATCCCTTTGCCTTCGGAGCCGGTCACGACCACCAGGGGCTGATCCGCCAGTGTCAAAGCGGGCAAATCCACTTCTCCCCCGCCGTCCAAGCCGATAGCAAACGCCCCCTCCGCCTGCAGCTGCTGCAGAGCATGAGTCAAGTTCCGCGCTTTGGCGACTGGCACAATCGCCGCCGCCCCCGCCGAAACTTTCCACACGGCCGCGGTTACGGAAGCCGAACGATGCTCGCCAATTATGACCCCGTCAGCTCCGAACGCCGCTGCGGAACGCAGCGTCGCCCCCAGGTTGTGCGGGTCGGTGACCTGGTCTAACACAATGAACAAGGGGGGACGCTTCGGCTCGGATTTGGCCCGAGTCACCGCCCGGTCCCACAAATCCATGATTTCGGCGTATTCATAAGCCGCGATTTCCGCCGCGATTCCCTGATGGGTTCCCCCCGCGGTGATACGGTCCAGGTCGGCGGGGGAGCATTCTCGCAGCTCCGCTCCCGAAGCGGCCCCGCGCTGCACCACTTTGGACAGACGCTCGTCTTTCATGAGCGTCGCGGAAACGAACAGGCGCTTCAGCGGCACCCCGGCAGCGGCGGCTTCGACTACCGGGTTGCGTCCGAAAATGATTTCGCTGTCAGCAGCAGTAGAGGGTCGGTACTTGCCCTTCGCCGCCGCCCGCTGGGTCACCCCCGAGGTATGGGTGGCTTTGCGTTCCGCCTCCAGACGGTCGCGATAGGCCTGGTGGTAAGGGCGATTGACGGCCTTCGGGGTCGGCCCTTTGCCTTTCAAGCGGTGTCGGCGTACCCCGCCGCTGCCTTTCGGGGCGTGTGAAGCAGATTTCTTTGGACTCATGCCGACCATTTTACCCAAGAGGATTTTGCCGGGCGCAAACTCGCGGCGTTCCCGGGGCGGGCAGGTCGTTAGCGCTGGTTAGAGTCCGAGCCGGAGCGGGTGTTGTCTGACTCTTCGGAGGTGTCAGCGGCGCGCTGCTCCAATTCGTCGAGCAGGTCACGAATTTCCGAACGCACAAAATCGCGGGTCGCGAGCTCTGACACCGCCAAACGCAGGGCGGCAATCTCTCGGGTCAAATATTCGGTATCGGCCAAGGTCCGGGCGGCCTGCTGGCGGTCCTGCTCCGCAATGACCCGGTCGCGGTCGTCCTGCCGGTTCTGCGCAAACATAATGAGTGGCGCAGCGTACGAGGCTTGGGTAGAAAACATCAGGTTTAGCAGGATAAACGGGTAGGGATCCCACGGGTTATCCCCGAGGGATTGGGTCAATATCAGGTTCGCGATAATCCAGACCGCCACGAAAACAGTCATCCACAAAATGAACTTGGAAGTACCCATGAAACGGGCGGTACTTTCTGCCACCCGGGTAAACAGCGAACGATCCTGGGCGCCGATTTGGGAGCGGCGCCGGCGTCCGAATACTCCGCGGCGTCCTTCGGTGGGGGTCTCCAATCCCTTAGACATCGGGGCTAACCTCCTTACCTGCTTCTTTACCTGTTTCCTGGGGTGTCTGGGGGTGACGGACCGAATCCGCCGGGACGGTGCTCATCGGGTAGAGAGGTGCGGGGTCGCCGTCCTCATCGCCGGGAGCGCCTTCCGCATCGTCAGAGGCCAAGGCCGAAGCGGTATCTTGTTGTGTTTCCTCGTCTCCGGCGGCGGCTTCGGCTTCCGCAATAGCGGCTTGTTCGGCTTCGGCACGGTCATCCCACCGCCAGTCGTCAGGCAGCAGGTGGTCCAAAACGTCGTCGACCGAGACAGCACCCAGCAGGGAACCGGAGGTGGGCCCCACGACCGGGATAGCGGTCAGGTTGTAGGTCGCCATGGTACGCGTCAGGTAGTCTACCGAACGATCCGGGGTCACGGCCTCCAGGTCAGTGTCGACAATGTTTCCCAGCATGATGTGGGGCGGTTCACGTAAAGCTCGCTGCAGGTGAACGACCCCGATAAATTTTCCGGTGGGGGTCTCTAGGCTGTCTCTTATACACATCTGACGCTGCCGACGAGCGATCTAGTGTAGAT
>ERZ1032446.39-NODE-39-length-38847-cov-13.975949_pt1 | contig 38847 bp, 30 predicted proteins | sample MGYA00518035_ERZ1032446 | MGnify/ENA primary metagenome ERZ1032446 (study PRJEB33718, sample SAMN03160204) | human skin metagenome | collected 2014-02-25 | study: EMG produced TPA metagenomics assembly of the PRJNA266117 data set (Human skin bacterial metagenome... | reverse complement strand
CCCCACCGGCCTCTGCCGCCTCCGGCATGTCCCCCTCCCCCCTTGTGACCAATACAGAGACGGACCTACCGACTGTCCCGGTCGCCGTGCTACGAGATGTCACCAAGGTTTACGGCGAAAAAGGCACGCGAGTCGAGGCGTTGCGCTCTGTTAGCGTCGATATCAACGCCCGCGAATTCACGGTCATCATGGGCCCCTCCGGTTCCGGAAAATCCACGCTGCTGCACGTCCTAGCCGGTTTGGACGCGGTCACTTCCGGTTCCATCACGGTCAACCGCGTGGACATCACCAAGCTAAAAGACAAGCCCCTGACCCTGTGGCGCCGCGACAACTTAGGGTTCGTGTTCCAGTCGTTTAACCTGGTTCCGACCTTGAGCGCGGGGGCCAATATCGAACTGCCGCTGCGCTTGGCGAATAAGCCGATAGACCGGCACTGGTTCGACCAAATCGTCACCGGATTGGACCTCACCACTCGGCTGAACCACAAGCCTTACGAGCTGTCCGGCGGCCAGGTACAGCGCGTCGCAGTCGCGCGAGCCCTGCTGTCCCGCCCCGCCATGTTGGTCGCTGACGAGCCGACCGGAAACCTGGACACCGCGTCTTCTGCTGAAGTCCTGAACCTGCTGCGCGCGGCGGTCGATAACTTCGGGCAAACCGTGGTGATGGTGACCCATGACCAGCACGCCGCCACGACCGGGGACCGGGTCTTGATTGTCCGTGACGGAATGATTGTGCACGATTTGCATCACCCCGAACCCGCAGACATCGCAAAGGTGGCGTGAGAGATGAAAGGAATTCTGCGCGCAGATTTGCGCAAGAACGTGAAAAGCTACACCGCCACTGCCTTGGCGATTGCCTTGGCCGTAGCGTTTCTGTTGACCTGCCTAGGGTTGACTGAGGGGCTCAAGATGACTTTGGCCCGCAACCTTACGGAGGAAGCTGCCGGTGCTGACCTGATTGTCAAGGCTCCCAACGGAGTTCCCTACGACGGTGAGGGACCCGAACCGGACTACCTGCAAAAGGTCGCGGATCAAGCCCATACGGCTCACCCGGAGTGGAAAATCCTGACCCGGTCTGCCATGAGCGTGGATTTGTCCGCAAATCGCAAAACCGTGTCTGCCTCGGTATTGGGGCTGGGCAATCCCGTGTTCGACCCCAGTTCGGTCGTGGAGGGAAAGCGCCCCAGCTCTGAAACTGAAATCGGTGTCGAGCAGTCCAACGCTAAGACTCTCGGGGTTAAAGTCGGGGATACGGTCAACGCAGGAATCTACGATCCTGCCACCGATGACACCAAGACGGTGCCACTCAAGGTCAGCGGTATCTATAAAGCCCGTCCCGGCGCGTTCCCCTCCACCTATGTTTCCGATTCCCTGGTGAAAGCCTGGGCTGGGGACGATTATTTGGCTGACATCTTGCTGGTTTCGGGGGTCGGCTCCACAAACCTGAAAGCTGCCGCGGCCGAACTGAAACAGTTGACCTCCCACACTGCCGACGCAGATTACTATGAGGTGTTCACCGCGGATCAATACTTGGATCGTGCCGTGGATACCATGATGGGCGGGGAAGATGTCCTGCTCGTGTTGGCCTTGGTGTTCCCGCTCATAGCTGGCGTTACCGCCATTATTGTCGTGTCAGTAACCTACAACGTGCTGTTTGCCCGCCGGCGGCGCCAACTGGCTCTGTTGCGGGCGGTCGGTGCCACCTCCGGTCAGCTCCGTTCCCTGGTGGCCCGTGAGACGTTACTGGTAGGCGCCGTTTCTGCGATGATTGGGGTATTGGCAGGTGTGATTTTTTCGGCCATAGCGTGCCGAATTGCCAACCTCGCCGACACTTGGGGTCAGGCATTCACCGTTTTGAACTGGCAAAGCCTGCTGGCGGGATTCCTCTGCGGTACCGTGATTTCTTTCCTGGCCGGGTTTGCCCCGTCCCGCCGGGTCGCCCAGGTCACCCCGATTGAGGCTCTGGCGACGGAAGACAAGCTCAGCCGGCGGCGCAAGCACCGGACGGTTCGCGCCATTTTTGGTTCCATTCTGTTCTTTGGCGGCACCGCCACCATGGTCTACGCCACCCTGAAGAACCATCAGTTGATGACGAGCGTCTCGGAGCAGGGAGACATGGATACCTACACCTCCAACTTCTTCCTGACCGCGATGTTTGCCGGAATGATTTCTTTCCTGGGGCTGGTCGTGCTGACTTCCATCGTTTTGCCCTACGTGACTTCCGCTTTGGGTGTTTTCAGTTCCCCCGCGGCGGTGACGTGGCGTTTAGCGGCGGAAAATACGGGTCGTAACCCGCGGCGTACCGGAGCTACCGGCGCGGCCTTGACCTTAGGTATTACCTTGATGGTACTGCTGCTGGTCGGGGCGGCCTCGGTAGACGCTACCGGCAAAAAAATCATCGACGAACATACTCCGGTAGACCTGCAACTCGTTTCGGAGGGCGAACCGCTGAGCCAATCCACCATCGCCAACGTGAAAGCCACTTCCGGTTTGGAACACACCATCGCCGTAAATGGGCTGCTGGGCAGCGCTGTTCCCTGGGACGAGTACGAAAAAACCCAGCAATTATTGTCTCAGCCGGAAAAGCTGACCCAAGACGAAAACGGCGGCTGTATCGTTGCCGCAACGAACGAGCCTTGTGACCCCGACGCGGATACTCAGGAAATGCTGTTGGAATCTAAGGATTTCTCGACCATATCCCACAGCCGCATTCCCGTGATTGCACCCGGCCACGTGGGAATTCCAATGTTGAGCGATGAGGAAGTAGGCAAGCCTTATGCCGTCCGCAGCGGAGAGAAAGTGCTGAAACTCACGGCTGAGAAAACTCCCCTGGATTTCGCGTCCCTGAGCCCCCAGGATTTGGCTGGCCTGGCCAGTTCCACCCAGGTGGTTCGTCCCGCACAAACCGACGCCCACCAGGAGCTTGAGCGTAATGCCACGGTGCTGGCGCCTCGAGTTCTGCTGATGCGGATTTCCTCGGATTGCAGCTTTTCTGACATTGAGCAGCTCGCTTCGGATATTCCAGCTGCCTCTGAGCAAGATGCCTACATCACTGGTTCCGCACCCGACCGAGCCATGTTTACCCAGATAACACAAGGGTTGATGTGGGGCGCTTTCGCGATGCTAGGAGTATCGGTGCTGGTTGCGTTGGTTGGAGTGGCGAACACTTTGGCTCTCTCGGTGATGGAACGCCGGCGAGAAAATGGGATGCTGCGCGCCTTGGGCATGACGAAGGGACGTTTGCAAGGAATGCTCGCCTTCGAAGCGCTGTTGACGGCCCTCGGGGCCCTGGTCGTAGGCGTATTAGCCGGTTTGGGTTACGCAATAGCCGGCATCAACGCCCTGCCGGTGACGGAACTGGCCTCCGCACAAGTTATTGTGGTACCCCCGCTAGCTATCGCGGCCGCAGCGCTGACCATCGTGGTGGCGCTGTTGGCTTCGATTGGTCCGGCGCGGGCAGCAGCACGGGTCACGCCGGTCGAGGCGCTGGCTCACGACTGAGTGGGCGGGCGGCTAGCCGAAGCTGGCCTTCAGCGAAGCCGCCCCGGTAGCTGTGAGTTCGACCTGGGTCAGGGAACTGATGAGCGGAACCACCAGCGGAATTTTGCCGGTGGCCTGCAAAGTTACCTGTACCCGGGTCGAAGCCACATCTACGTCAACCAGGTCAATTCCCTGCAAGCCAGAGTTCGTGCCTATTGCCGCCCCTGAGAGGTATTCGGCAGCGCGTTCCGAGGCGTGATCCGGTTCGATTTCCAGAGGGACGCCGTCAACAATTCCATTTTGATAGTAGGCAGCATCCGCGATGTTGGAAGCTGCCATCGATGCGGTCTGGTCTGCCAAACGCTGCAAGCGCCGCTGTTCCAGATAAACCCCGGACAGCGCCATGCTCATCAGGATAATCACACAGAGCAGCACGCAAGCAGCCAACCCCAACAGCATGACGCGGCCGTCCTCACCACCGAGACGGTCGAACCGGGCGGAAAGCCGATGCAGCACCGCACCGTCCTTGTGCCATTTCCTAAGCCCCATGCTCGCCCCACTGAATCGGATGATCCGCGCTCAGCGGCAAGGAAGCGGGAAAGGAACCCTGTAGCATCGTTCCCACCAGCGGCAGGGGGACTTCCACACTAACGTGGACGATACCGCGCGAACCCGCGGCAGGGCACGGTCCAGTCACACAGTCCAGAGTGTACTGTGCCTGCTCCGCCGGTAAACCTTGGTCAGCGGCCGCCATCTGCACCGCCAAACTGGCTGAGTCAACCCCCGTTTCGGGATGCAACGTGAGGATACGCGCCGCTCCGGCTGCCCCGGCCTCGGCCGCGTACAGACCAGATTGAATCTGAAAGAAAGCCAAAATCAGGTACACCAGCGGTATCAGGAGCATCATGGTGATGCCCACAAACTCTAAGGTAGCCTCGCCGGATTCCTCACGAACCAGCCGCTGCACCAACCTCGATGCTTTCCGATGATGCCCGCGCCTCACGGCCCCTCCTCTATTACCGCGTGCCCCACCGCGGTCAAGTCCCCCGCTCCAAACAGGCCAATAACCGGCATAGGAGCCTTCACCCGTACCTCCATTACTTCCAGATCCGAGGTGGAGTAGGGGCCGCTGAGCGTCGTCAGAGTCACGCGCTCGGCGCTGACCGTATGCACGTAGTCGGGACCCAAAGTCGAGGCAAGAACACTGCGTACAGTGTCATCGGCGGCGCTCGCGGGGGCACCCGCCAGCGCTGCCGCGTGCGCCCCTGCCCCGGCCGCATCAATCAAAGTCGTGTGCACCCACAGGGCCAAAGCCAGCTGCATCAACCCCAGCACCAGAATCAGTACCAGCGGCATGACGAGAGCGAAACTGGCCGGCTCCGAACCGGACTCCCCCCGCCAACGCGGCCACAAGTGCTGACTGCGGGATACTCGGCACTCAGAGAGCCGAGACATGGGCTATGGCATCGTTAAACAGATTCGTTAAAGCGGGCAAGGCTACCGCCGACAGAGCCACCACCAGACCCGCGGTCATCAGGGTCACCATCACCCAGCCGGGAACGTCGCCGTCCTCGGCCTGCAGGCGGGTGTATACAAATTTTCGCAAGGCGCGGAGTTTTTGCATGTTTTTCCTTTCGATTGTTTTTTTGACTATTTACAGCTGCAGAGCTACCAACCCGGGATAGAGAGCGAAAACCACGGTGAGCGGCAAAATTAAGAACACGACCGGCACCATCATGAGGACTTCTTTCTTTCCACCCTCCGTGAGTAACTGGGTTCGCGCCACCGCTCGTGAATCCGCCACTTGGGAACGCAGCACGCCCGCCAAGGGAGAACCGCGTTCCAACGCGGAAACGATAGCATCAATGAGGTGCGCAAGGATTTCGGAATCGTTGCGGGCTCGAGCTGCGGTCAAACTGGGGGCCAAAGAGTCTCCGTTATCAGCCGCGGCCAAGATTTTTTCCAACTCCTGACCGGCGACATCGGTGCAGCGGGCGGATACCCGGTGCAAAGCTCCATAGAGAGGTTCCCCGGCTCCCACCGCCAGCGCCAACAGCTCGATGACATCGGGCAGTTCTTGATTCAAATGCAGTTGGCGACGCCGCGCCACGCCCGTAAGCCGATAATCGGGAATCAGTAATCCCGCCAACACAAAACAGGTCAACATCACGAAAGCCCCTAAAATCGGCAAGGTTTTCCCCAAAAATCCCAGGAGGCTGACGATCACCGCCACGCCTCCCAGAGACAGGGCCCATCGCAGCTGGGAGCGACGAAATCCGCGCACGTCCCTGGGTAAACCTGCCAGTTGCAGTCTGCGCTCGACAGAATCTTTGGAGGGACTGATAAACGTGAGAAACCTGGTCAAGCCGTTATGGAGGAAAGAGCCATCCGGCAATCCAGCACCGCGAGAAGCCGCCATCACAGTCAGGTCGGCCTGAACATAAGGAGTGATTCGCCAAGTCGGAAAGGAGCCTTGACCAATCCAGGGCCCCAGACATACCCCGATAAGCCCACTCCCAGCAATGATAGCGAGGCTGCCGACAATCCAGGTCAAAGAGTTCTCCACGGTCTACTCCCGCATCGTGCGCGGACTGACTTCCAGGCGTCCCAGCCGCAGCATCAAAATGTACGCCAGCGCCGAAACTAACGCCCCCACCAGCAAAATCATGGAGCCGACCGATGTGGAATACACCTCTAACGTACCCGGACGACTCAACAGCAGTGCCAAGATAATCCACGGGGAAGCGGCGGCCAGCCGCGCCCCGGTCACGGTCCAAGATTGGCGTGCCAGCACTTCCCCACGAGTTCGTTCCTCCGCACGGAGCATCGCGCCCAAATCCTCCAACAGAACTACCAAGTCGTTGCCCCCCACTTGTGCAGCTAAACGCAATGCTTCGACGATACGATCCCCCACCGGATCGGCCAGTTCATGCTTCAAAATTTTTAGGGAGGCATCGAGGTTGCCGCCCGCTCGATAATCGGCCGCGAAATGGGCAAAAGGCACTCGCAGCGACTTTGGGGCTCTCGCGGCGACTTCCAGGAGCGTTTCACCCAAACTCAGCCCGGCCCGCACCCCGGAAACCAGATTATCCACCAGGTTCGGCCAGGCTTTGCCGCGCTGACCCTGCACGGAATGCAGTTTGCTCTGCAGTCCCAAAAATGGCAGATACGCCGCTAGCAGCCCAGCCAACCACCCAACCATCACCAGTCCGGTGACCAAGGTGAGGCAAATCCCTGCTGACACCCCCGCCAGGAGGGACAGCGCCAGGAACTGTTCCAACCCAATGCGTGTTCCGCTCACCGCGGTGATGTCGTTGAAGCGGGTACGGCACTGTGCCCAATAGCGTTTCAGGGAGCTCTCTCGGTGCGCCGAATGCCGTCTCGGCGCCAACGTCACCAGGAAAATCCCGGAAACCGCACTGAGGGCTGCCGCCAGAGTCAATAGGGAGCTAGTCATGGGGTGTCTCCCGCCAGATAGCCGCCAACTGGCTGGCCCGAGAACCGAAGGCGGAAATAAAATCGAAATCCGCGGGGTTCTTGGCTGGCTGAGCGCCATCGGGTGGCGCACTGTAAAGCGGGTGCGCCGCGACCTGGCCATCGCGAAGGGTCCCGTCTAAAGCCAACACTTCCGTCACCGCCCGGCTGCCCTGCCAGGTTCCGCGCAACTGAACTACCAGGTCGATGGCTCCCGCCACGGTCGGCACCACGAATGCTGCGGTCACATTCTCTCCCGCCAGCAGCGGTAAAGTCGACAGTTTCGTAATCGCCTGGCGGGCGGTGTTGGCGTGAATCGTGGACATGCCGGGGATTCCGCAGTTCAGAGCGATGAGCATGTCCAGGCTTTCAGCACCGCGGACCTCCCCGATAATGAGCCGGTCGGGACGCATCCGCAGGGTTTCTCGAACCAAATCTCGCAGAGTAATCTCGCCTTGGCCTTCAATCGAAGCGTTCCGGGTTTGCATCGCCACCGCGTCCGGGGCTTTCAGGTTGAGTTCCAGCACTTCCTCGCAAGTGATGACGCGCTGGTCAGGAGGGATTTCCCCGCACAGGGCGCGGACCGTGGTGGTTTTCCCCGATTGGGTCGGCCCGGCCACCACGATATTCAGGCCGATGCGCACCGCTTCGGCCAGAAAACGAGCCATCCACGCGGGCATCATGTTGAGCCGGACCAGGTCCCGCACCCGCACCGCTTTCGCACTGTGCTTACGGATATTGATAGACCAGGTGGCTGTCACGGGCGGAATGACGACGTGCAAACGTTCTCCGGTTTCCAAGGTGGCGTCCACGCAGGGGTTGACAAAGTCCAGATGTCGCCCCGAAGCTCTCAGCATCCTCTCCACCAGAGCTTCCACCTCGTCTTCAGCCAGCAACAGGTTGGTCAGGTGGGCTTGTCCATCGCGGGAACAAAACACCTGGGAAGGACTGTTCAGCCAAATCTCCTCCACCGCCGGATCGTCCATCAGCGGCTGCAGCTTCCCGTAACTTAAGCCCAAGTCGACAACTCCCTCGCGTCTGAGAGCCAATACAATTACGGTCAGTTTAAACGCTTTTTTTACTGCTATAGTGCAAGGGCCCTCGTTCAAAACGGTAAATTCTCATCTTACATTCATGTAATCTTCAGGTTTTTCTGAGGTTTGCCATAGTTTTGCCAAAAATCGACGTAGGTTTCCCGGCTGGTCACGCACCCCGCCCCAGGCGGGGCTTTAAATGGCCAGATTTCCGGCTTTCCGGAGCGGTCTGATGGTTTGTCCCCCAGGGTGACATAAAATTGAGAGATGAGCGATACCGATTTTCTGACCTTGGCGGCTTTGGCCACCGTGGCAGTTCCAGACCTTGAGGTTGAGTCCCTGTGCCCGCCGCTGGGCGAAGACACTGATTTTCGCTGGGTCGGTGTCCTCGATAATCACTCAGCCCGGTGGAGTATCGTCGGCGCTAAGCATGCGGATGCGGAGGTGGCTCTGGACAAGCAGCAAAAGATTTTAACCATGCTGGCCAATTACCGCGATGCGCACCGACTTCCTTTTGATGTTCCCCGTATCGAAGGTAGCGCCACCTCGAAAGACGGGACCTCTATTTTTGTCTATCGCCAGTTGCCGGGCAATCCCTTGGAATTCAACGAACTGGCAGAGGATCCGGACCTGCTGCGCGCCTTGGGCAAAGCCATCGCGGCGCTACACGAGATTCCCGCTAACCTGGTTGCTCATGTGGGCTTCCCTACCCCCAGCGTAGATGATATCCGTGCGGACCTGCGCAAAAACCTCTCCCGAGCGGTCGCGACCGGTTTGGTTCCCCCGGTTCTGCAGGCTCGTTGGGAACAAGCCCTTGACGAAGATGCCTGGTGGCATTTCCATCCCACGTTTGTCCACGGCTCCCTGGAGCCCCAGCATGTCCTGGTCGCGGATTCCCGAATTTTGGGGATTTCCGGGTTTGCCGAGGTCAGCGTGGGTGACCCCTCGCAGGATTTGTCCTGGGTAGCTTCTGAGCTGACGGATGAGGCCGTGGACCTAGTCTTTGACGCCTACCATTTGGGACGCGCGGAGGGGTCAGACCCGTTCTTGCGTCAACGTACCGACCTGTATATTGAGCTGGCTCTGGTCAATTGGCTCAATTGGGGGGTCGACCAGGGAGATGCCTCGATAATTGCCGATGCCCAAGACCTGTTGAACGAGCAGCTGGAGCGGCTGGAGGGAGATCTGTCACTAACGGGCCGCCCTCTCTACGAGGACCAGACCACCAGCATTCCTGACCGTAGCCTAGACGGGAGCGAAACCCCCTCCGAGGATACCGCGGAGATTGCCGCGGAGTCAGATACCCAGGTTTCCTCACTGCCCCCGGATGAAGCCTAAGGCCGGGTAGATTCGGTTTTCCTGCAACACCGGGGCGAACTTATCGGGTAAGGGTAGACCTGGATACGCGCGCCCGATTTTCCTGCAACACCGGGACGAACCGCTCCGGACGCCGTCCTGACCAGCCTTTTTCTACCGTTCTTCAACGACGCGAGACTGGGACAGGACTTCGTCCCTTTCTCATTCTCAGGTGGCATTATCCCCAGAGTGGCACGAGACCGGGGCGGCCCCCGCACCCTTCTGCCGTCCCCTCCTCCGCGAAGCCGGGGACGGCACGCGTCTAGGGCAATCCGGCGGCGGCCTCAATATCCAAACTTTTCTAAAACTTCGTCGGCCTCCTTTCCACGGTCCGTCAAGTTACTGACCAAGAGATCCTGACTGTAGTCGGATATGCCCAGCTCGTCGAGGATGTCCTGAAGGGTGAGCAATTGGCGCTCCGAGTCGTCCTCATTGAGAAACACGTAGGCACACACGATGTCTTCCGCGGGGGTTTGGGGATGGTCCTGTAACCAGTAAAGGCGATAGATTCCCAGCTGGTGCAGCCACTGAGAATAGTCCTTCGGGGTCGGGCGCCGGCCGGTCTTCCAGTCGAGAATCCAGATTTTCCCGGTTTGCGCCTCTTCAAACTGCGCGTCGATTCGCAGCGGAATCACGGCGCCAACCCCTTCCCCAACATAGAGTTCACCATCGAATTCGACTTGTGGACGGCGCAGGCGCCGCAGCAGTTCCAGGTCAGCATAATGCTGTTGCCATTTGTGCAGCAGCTTGCGCTGGTCTGGAGTGAACCCGTCTTCCATTCCGGCATCAAAAATGAGCGCGTCTTCGTTTTCGAGCTGGCTGGCAATCCACGCGTGCATATAGGTTCCCAAACGAGCCGCCGCACTGGGCTCCTGCGGTAGGGGACGCAGGCGTTGGAGCAGGTACCCCTCGCTGTCTTGCGCCAAACGCGCCATCCCGGTAGCGGAAATTCGTCCCAGCAAATCGCCCGTTCCCAGGCGCGTTTGCGGCTGGTGCAGCAGTTGACTCAAGCGGCGCTCCGTTTCTTCAGCGGCGTCCTGACTGATTCCGTCAGCAAATTTGCCGCTGGCCAAAGCATCCTCGGTAACTTGATACGCATGAGCCAGGTCCTGGCGAGTCTGGGTCCACGGCAGGGCCGGCCAAACGCCTCCCTCGAACCGGTCCCGATTCGGATTTTCGGATTTTTCAGGAATGGACGTGACTTCGGTTTTAGGCCATTCGACGCTGGGGAGCGCAATTCCCAATCGGGTGGCCTCCTGTGCAAACGTCTCAGCGTTGAACGGGGTCAGCAGGTTTTGGACTTCAACTGCGCTTTCCCCCGAAGTCTGCACGCCCGGCGCAGCGGATGGGTCTTGTCGGATAACGTCCGGCCCGTCCGAAGCTCCTGATGGAACAGAATCAGAAAAAATACGCTGATTTGGATCCTGTTGCACCAGGAAAAACTTGCTGGGCAAACGTTCTGTCTTGGTTTGCCGCTCAAACCAGCAGTGTCCCAGCAGGAGCCGTGATTTGGCGCGGGTGAAAGCTACGTAGGCCAACCGGGACTCTTCTCGCAGGGTGTATTGGCCAGCCTCTTCCTGATACGACTCCAACAGACCTTTTTTCGATGACACTTTTCCTTTCGCGGTCAGAACAGTTTGGGTTTTCAGTTCCAGCTCGGGCAGATGAGCCCGGTCACTGCGCAGCGGATAGGGCAGGACGTCGCGTCGCGTCGCCCATATTTCGCCTTTGCTGGAGGGGAAAGTGTTTTTGTTCAGGTTCGGGACGGCCACCCAATCCCATTCGAGGCCCTTAGCGGCGTGCATGGTGATAATCTGAACCGCCGCATTGTCAACCTCGAAGTCCAGGTCAGCGAAACTGGCTTCCTCTTGTTCCCCGGCACTCAGCCAGTTGAGGAATCCGCTCAACGTTGCCCCAGGAATCCGCCCAAAATCACGAACCAGGTTTAAGAACTCAACATAAGCCCCAGCTTGGCACGGGGAGCCAGGCAGCTGTTGCTCAATATCCAAATCAAGCAGTCGATGCGCCAAACGCGTCAACACTAAGGGGGTTGCGAACGCGGCGTTCTCCTTGAGTTCCGTGAGAATTCCACGCAGTTTTTCCAATCGAATGGCAGCCTCAGCGGAGACTTCAGCACCACCCTCCATCACAATCTGGTAAGGAGTGAAACGGTGCGGATTTCGCCCCACTGCCTGTATATCGCTCAATCCCAATCGGTATCTATCGAGTAAAATTAGCAGGCTAGCACCTTTTTCAGGATCATCAGTGACTTCCAAAGCGGCCCGCACCAAGCGTACCCCCGGATCTTCCAAGACACCTTGCATGCCTCTGGTTTGATAAGGAATTCCAGCTCGGCGCAGTGCCTCAGACAAGTTAGGAATAGCGTTTTTCGCACGGCACAGTATGGCAGCAGTCGGCAACTTTTCGGCGGGTGTCCCCTCACTTTGCAGCTTGACTCGCTGGGCTTGCCATAATCGGAAAAAGTTCACCACCGCTTGACTTTGCTCAATATCGGTCAATGTCTGGATTCCGTAGACGATGCCGGGGCTCGCTCCCGGTCGGGCCCGCAGAGGTTTACTGGCGGAGGGTTGGAGACCCTGATTCCGGCGGGTTTTCCCACTCGCGCCCAGAGAAGGGGCCGTGGTCAGTTCGGCAGAAATGCGGTTAGCGACTTTGAGGATGACTTCGTCGTTGCGCCATGAAGTCGACAAGGTTCGGGTGAGCAGCTGTTGCGGATCCGAGCAGAATATGTCGCCAAAGTCCTCCATCGAAGCTGCGGAAGCCCCTCGCCAACCGTAAATGGCTTGGTTCGGATCGCCCACTGCGGTAACCGCGCAATCGCGGAAAATTCCCGAGAGAAAACGCATCTGAGCCACCGAGGTGTCTTGGAATTCGTCCAGGAACACCAGCTGGAAGCGTTCCCGCTGGCTTTCCCCGACGACCGGCAGTTGCTCGACCAAACGGACCGTTTCCCGAGTTTGGTCAGAAAAGTCTGCCATCATGAGTTCCTGTTTGCGTTCGTTGAAAGCCTGGATGACGCCTGTGGCGTTACGCCCGAATTCCATAGCGCTGAGGATGGCATTCAAACGATCGAGCGCTGTTCTGTTGAGCTCTGAACCTTCAGAATCACGCAGGTGTTCGGCAACAGACAGATAGGAACGGTAGGTCTGTTTCATCTCAGCCAAATCTACGAGATGCGAATTCGTGTCGTTAGCCAGGGACAGCAGATTTTTTATCAGATGTTTAGTGTTTTCACCTTCGCGTTTCACCCCCAGCGCGCCCGTCCAGCTTTGCACTACGTCAGTCATGATTTGGTACCTGGCGGCGTCAGTGATGGTGGTGAAACCCGATTCACGCCCGACTAACGTGCCGAATTCGGTCAGTAGGGTTCCCGCGTAGGAATCGTAGGTCGAGACACTGACCGGGTGGCGCAGCAGTTCTGGGGTCATGCCCCGCTGAGCGAGAGTATCGAAACGTTGGCGCAGTTGGTCAAGGTCAAAGTCTGCGGCGTTTAACACCGCGGTAACCTCCGCAGTTTGCTGCCGATTTTGCACTGACTCCATGAGATTCGCGAAGCGTTCCAGACGCAGCGCGAAACGGGCCGCCATTTCCCCCGCTGCCTTGCGAGTAAAAGTTAAACCGAGGATGGATTCAGGGACAACACCAGCGTTGATGACCCAGTAAACCAGCCGGTTCGCGATGGTTTCCGTCTTCCCGCTGCCGGCCCCGGCTACCACCAGGAGTTGTCCTGGCGGAGCCGTAATTACCGCGGATTGTTCCTCGGTCGGCGGATTAGCCCCCGTCAAAACAGCCAGGTCAGCCGCTGAGAACAGTTCTTTCACTTGTTTGGACGTAGTCATCGTTTTCTCACTTCCACTCCAAGAGGATCCCCTTCGCCCCATGCGTCGAGGAATTCAACTCGGGACAAATTCGGTCCGCTGAACGCCGCCACCGCTAAGTCCACACGGTCTTGTAAATAGTCTTTCAACAGCATGGTTTCCGGATCGGGCGCTCCCGGAGCTTCACCGCGTAGCCAGGCCAGCGGATCGAGCAGAATCTGGCGCTGTTCAGCGGAGAACCGTTTGGGGAGAGTAATCGTTTCCGTTCCCGGCACCAGGGCTTTTTGTACCCAGATTTTGGGATCTCGCGGTTCTTCGATGCCTTGGGGGTTAAGCGGGGCGTCCGAATCCGGTGGCACCAGAAGGGCGACAATTTCCGCCAGATTACAGGGATGCTGCTGGCCTAACGCAGAGGCGTTATAGGCCGCCTGGTAGAGAGCTAACTGCAGATTGCCGGCCACCTTTGCAGCACTGAATTTAGAATGAGATCCGGTCTTATAGTCGATTAAGATGACTTGCCCGTGCGCAAACATCACCCGGTCGATACGGGCGTTGTACACCAGGGCGCCGGCCCCGGAACTGGCTGGCAACCGACCGGGATAACACACCTCAAAAAGAGACGGATACTGATGATTGACCAAGAAAGTCGCCAGGGGCACCAGGCAGGTTTCGACTCGGCGACGGAAGTTCCATTCCATCCAGGTGTCTCCGGTCAGGGGTCCCAGCAGACGACGCGTCTCCTCGCGCAGTTCGGTCAGGACCTGGTCATACTCCAGATCGTCCCGCGGCCCGTGGTCCTTCCACCAGTATCTGCGTCCCAGAATTTCGGCAGCTTCGTGAACAATGTTTCCGATTTTGTTCGACGCGTAAGGATCATCTTCGTCGTTAGAGTAGCCTGACCAGCTCAGCACATTATCCAAAGGATTTGCCAAGGCACGTTCCAGGCCTGAGGCATAGATGTGAACTTCGGTGGATTCCGGAGTGGTTCCGCTAACCGGCAAGACGCCCATCCAATTGTCCGGGTGAGCGGCAGTACATTCCCCCGCTGCCAATTTCGCCAATAGCCCCGCGGCGGTAGGGGCATCGATAGTGGGAGTTCCCCAACTGGTTTCCCCACCCAAGCAGGCCGCGCGCAGGTAAGCCACAAAGTCACGCAGGTTCGTGGGCAGATGCCGATGCTGTTTCGGCTCCAACTGCAAAGTTTGTACCAGCGGCGTGAGGAAGGTGGAACGTCCTACTCCGTCTTGAACGGTGGTGCCCAAAATTAAACGTTCAGTACAACGTGTCAGGGCGGTAAAGAAATGCCGGTATTCGTTTTGCCAGTTCCACAGGTAACCGGCACTGCTGGAGCTTGCGAGGTCGCCGTGATTATCCAGTTCGAACATGGAAGTACCCAAAATTGAACCCGGCCAATGCAACGTCGGCCAGATTCCGTCGGTCAGTCCCACCACTGCCACCAAGGGCCAGTGCTGTGAGACAGCGGCTGCGGCTGACACGACAGTGACCGCGTCTCGCACCAGATGATGAGGGGCAACGGTGCCGGTTGGAAGATCGCGAGCCAACATCCCCTGTGCGAAGTCCGCCGCGGTTTGGCCCGGATTTCGAGCCTCGAACCAGTCCGCCGCTTTGAACAAATCCATCACCAAATCTAGGTCAATTTGCAGGGTGGAACGCACCATGGGCACCAAACCCGGCTGCAGGGCTCGAGCCTGGAGGATTTCGGCACGTCCCAGGCCATCCCACAGTTTCCACAGCAGCAGCTGCACCGATCCCGGATCGGCTTTCCATTGCTGCCATCCCGCTTGGAGCGCTTGCCCCAGGTCAACAAGCTGGTTCGCATCAGCAGATTCGGAGGTAATCTCAGCCAGTGTGCGCCCCGCGAAATCCTGACCGGAAATCACCGTACGCAAAAACTGACGGATGTAAGGCAGGATTCCAACTGTGTCGGACTCGCTTTGCTCATCATCAGCAACAGTCTCGGATTCCATTGCGGAGGGGGATCGCTGTTCACCGTCCCCGACTTCCCCCGGAGGCAGCAATGTCAGGTCGTGCAGGAAAGAGTCGAGTCGCCGCATTCGCCACACATCCCAGCCCACGAGGGCAGAAGAAAGCAATCCGACCAAATCCAGGTCCGAAAGCTCTACCTGGTCAGGGGTTTCCACACAAACTGCCTGTATCATCTGAAGCAGGCAGCGGGTTAGACGCCCTTCGTTGAGCTGGGCTCCGGCCCCCGGAACTACCACCGGTATGTCCATGTTCTCCAAGACTTCCGCGACTTGCCGGGCTTCCAGGGAAGAACGGGTCAGAACTGCCATCTGAGAATAATTCAGAGGGTGGGCCGAGAAAATATGGGCGTCTTGCAGGAGCGTCCCGATTTCTCGGTATTGGGCCGTGTCAGTGGGCTTTTCCACCAAGATAACGTGGTCTTGACAGTCCGAAACGCAGGTTGAATCTGGCTGTGCCGAGTCCGGGGAGGACTCCCCCGCAGCGTTCCACAAGCGTGCGCTGATGCCGTGTACTCCCAAGCGATTCACGGCTGTACGCCACACTCGGCGCAACGGTGCAGGGACGTGTTCCCGGTTCAGCAGAATCTCGGTGACGGTTTTGCCGGGAATCGTCTCTAACTGTTGCCACAGTCTCTCGCACAAGTGCGGACTGGCCCCGCGAAAGGTGTTCACGCAGGTTTCCGGCAGGGTACAGGCCACGAGGGCGGTTCCATGCGTCGCCCAAAGAGACAGGATGTCGATCATCAGCCCGTTGAAGTTTTGCAGATCATCGATTCCCACCAGTTCTGGAACCGGGGCTCCCGCCTTCACCGCCAAGAGGTATTCCTCAAAAAGTGAAGCCGTGTCCAGGGGCCAAGCAGATTGGCGAGCCTGAAGGCGTTGGGCCTCCCGGTCGGTTTGCATGGCCTGAATGAGCTGGGTCACTAGGGGATGAACCGCCGGTGGTGCGGGGTCTGATGAGGCACCGCCAGCAAAAGCCCGGACGCGGAAAATCCCGTCCACCAAATCGCGGCGGAAACCTTGGGTTTCCAGGGCTGAACGCAGCTCCTCTTCGAGGGGCATTTCAGCCAGAAAATCCTGGATTTGGACCATCACCTCAGCATCGGTGGCCAGTCTAACCTCAGGCAGTCCTCCCTCTCTACGCCATTGATTGAAACGTGCAAAGATTTCCGCCACGAAACCTTTGCTGGCACCTATGGGACAGTGCGGATCCTCAGATTGCGCCCGAATCTCCAAGGCTCGCTCGCTCAACCGGCGGGCAGCACCCGCGTTCGGACTCAACACCAACATTCCGGGATTATCCACTAGCAGCTGGGCTAAAAGCGTGGTTTTCCCGCTAGCCGGAACGCCTGCCACAAGCACAGATTCACCGTCATTAAGCGAGTGGCGAACTCGGCGCGATAAGTCATCGAAAATCTCCATACCCTGAGAGTATCAGCACCCCCGAAGGCGAAAATTGGAGACTATCAAACTCGCTCTCTCTTCGAGCGCATAATTCCCGCTCACCGGGCAAAACCCCTAGAATGAAAGGACAGTCGGAAAGGAAAATTAATGGAAATCAAAATCGGAATGAAGTCCGTAGCCCGCGAAATCGCACTCGATATTGACAAATCCCCCGAGGAACTGCAAAAACTGCTCAAAGATGCCATCGCCACAGGGGAAATCATTGATTTGGTGGACAAGCGCGAGTCGCACACCCTCATCAATGCGGGCAGCATCGCCTATGTCGAGTTTGCTCCGGAGCGCCAAAACCGGATTGGCTTCGCCATCTGATTTCCTTTAGAAAGTCAAACCTAAGTCTTCCATCCTGCGGGAATGCTGCTTTTGGATTTCCTCGACCTTGTCGTTGACCTCTTCGCCTGCGGGCAGGAGCAGCGGGTAAGCATCCAGGATAGCTCTGACCCCGGCTACGGCCTCTCCCGCAACGCGACGCCCCCACATGGACAGGCGCGACTCTACCGTCGGGTCAGCCGCGATTCCGTCACGCAGCCGCGCCCGCACCCATTGGGTCAGTCCAGCAGACCCGGAAACCCCCAGAATTTCAATCATGTCAGCCCCGACGAACTGGGCTGCCAGATCCTCCATATCCGCTAAAATCCCCACAAAAATGTAGCTTTTCACCATGCGTTCCCACCAGTCACGCGGGCGGGTTCGCAGCTCCATATCGTCAAAAAATCCCACGTACGGCTGGGTCAAATCCGCCAAATCTAAGCCTCGCCGGTTGGCAAACGCTTCCAAATCATCGATGGCGGTCACAAACGAAACCCCCATCCGCGCCAACGCCAACTGATCAGCAAAATCGGTGGTCTGGGACACATCCCGAGCCAGCCTCGCGTACGCCGTAATTCGCGTGAAAGCCACCAAACCCAGCATGTGTGCCGTGCGTTCTTCCGAAATTTCCATAGGTTCATTCTAGGCGCTGCGTTGCGGTAGGGCATGCGAAACTCAAGACAGTGCCTAGAAAAGTTGTCAAAATAGGGGAATGGGGATTTCTTTTTTTCTGAACTTGGAACCAGCCGGGGCTAGTCATCGGTCTGCCGCCCGCTTTTGGGGCGATAGCCGCCTGCGGCGGCGGGCCGGCGTGACGCTGGCAGTTGTGGGACTGGCCGCGACCGGGCTGGTAGCGGGTAGCCCCGAAGCAACTTTTGTGCCGGGGCAGCCTGCCGCGGCACAAGCGGCACCGGGGAACAGTGAGACGGTGGCTCGCGCCGAGTTTGAGGCCTTGTGGGACTTAGCAGACAAGGTCACCCCGTTTTCTTCCGGGACGGTTATCTCTTCGTGTACCCCCGGCACTGCACAGCCTGAGGCTGTCCAAAAAATGCTCTCGACCTGGAACTATTTCCGCTCACTCAATCGCCTTGCCCCGGTCAGTTTGCCTGCCCACTACGCTCCACAAGGTCCGGCACAAGCAGCAGCCCTCACTGCTGCGGCAGGCCCAATCGCTTCAGGAGCCCCCGACTCTGTTCCGGGCGCGGTGTGTCTCAACGATGACGTGAAACTCGCCTCGCGTTCAGGGGTCATTGCCCGGTTGGACGGTATCGTCACCCCGGCCACGGAAGTCTTGCGATATATCACCGAAGCCTCGACCGCGAACACCAATGACAACCTGGGGCATCGGCTCCAGATGTTTTCGCCCGTCCAGGCAAACGCTGCTATCGGAGCGGTTTCTATCGGAACCTCCGGCCCTACCGCCACTTCTATCCAGCTTTTCGACACGACTTATGAAGCCGCCGGAAGGCCCGTCCACCCCAGTTTTTGGGATTCCACGAATCACCAGCCGCCGAGCATCGCGTGGCCAGCAGCAGGGTATTTCCCTTCCCGTATCCTGCCTACCGGAGCGGGCGAAAACGTGTCCCGCTGGTCTTACTCGGGTCAGTGCGCCGATTTGCGGGCTGCCGAGGTCCGTGTGAGCGGCCCCGCGGGAGATATTCCGCTGCAGGTCATTCACCGTTCGGAACCCGGGGTCGACCCCAATCTAACACCGTGGGAATACGGCGGATATGACACGATTTTATTCAAAGTTCCCCTGAATCAGCTGATTATTCCCGACTTTTACAATGTGGCGCCCTATACCGTCAGTATTTCTAACATCCGCACCGCTCCAAACTGTCAACCGGTCCCGACCTCAACCAGCTACCAGATAAACCTGTTTAACTCCGATTGGCCCGCCGACCCCAACGACGACGCAGATCAAGACGGGGTGATTAACTCGCTGGATCCCCGCCCGCACATCCCTGACCTGCACGCTGACCGGATTGGCGGGGCTAACCGATTCGAGACTTCCGCTGCCATCGCCAAATTATCGAATTCACGCCCCGCGGTGGTTTACCTGGCTCGGTCTGATGTTTTCGCTGATGCCCTGGTTGGCGGAGTTCTCAAGGATGGTCCGGTACTGTTGGTCCCTCCCGACACCTCTCCCGTGTCCCCGGTCATTTCCGAGACTCTGCGCGCTCTGGGACCCAAGCAAGTGGCAGCTTTGGGGGGAACCGGCGCTATTTCGGACGCTCGCCTCTATGAACTCGCCGGGGGGCACGCCGCTTTGCGGATTGGTGGAGCCAATCGAGTCGATACTTCCGTGATGATTGCCCGCCGAGCCTTTTCGAAAGCAAATTCTCTCTATATTGCCAACGCCTACGGACCGGGCGGCAGTGTCTCACCGGACGCACTGACCGGAGCCGCCTTGGGAGACGGACCTATCGTCCTGGTCGATTCGTCCTCCCCCGCTGTCGCCACTATCCGTCAACTGGCGACAGACCTGCAGGTAGACCGGGTAGTGGCCCTGGGCGGGCCAGCGGCCGTGTCGGACGCGGTATTGCAAAACGTAGCCAATGGCAAAGCGACAACCCGTCTGGGAGGCCAGAACCGCTACGAAACCTCGCGGGAAATCGCTTTGGAATCCGCGCGTCTGCAGCCCTCAACCCACGCCTACCTAGCTCGCGGAGACGTGTTTGCAGACGCGGTTTCGGGAGGACACCTGCGCAACGGGCCAATTTTGCTGGTGCCACGCGGATGCGGAGCCCTGGACAAAAATACCATGCACACCTTGGCGAAACTCAACGCCTTCCAAGTAACAGCCCTGGGCGGATACGCCGCAATCTGTGATGAAACCTTACACAGCGCGCTGGAATGGCCAGACTATGTCAACCACAACGTTACCGAGTTCTAGGCTTTTGCCTGCGAAATGGTGAACCGGGCAGGAAAACCACATCCTCCAGCCGGCTCGGTTTACAATGAAAGATATAGGCAAACGACTTTTGAGCACTGACAACGATAAGGAAGATACACATTGAGGAGCGAAAATACCTTGGAAACCGCGGGAACTGACGAGGAAGCCGCGGCGGACATCACCGGTATTAATGACTTGGAAGCGAACCAAGACAAAACTTTCGCCGATTTTGATGTGGAACCCGAGATCGTTGCAGCTTTGCGTGATCAAGGCATCATTCATCCGTTTCCGATTCAAGCCCTAACCTTGCCGGTCGCGTTGAACCGCCAGGACATTATCGGTCAGGCCAAAACCGGCACCGGTAAGACTCTCGGATTCGCCATTCCAATCCTGCACGACATTATCGGTCCCGGCGATGAAGGCTGGGACGAGATTCCGGATTCTGGAGCCCCGCAAGCCTTGGTGGTCCTGCCCACCCGCGAACTGGCGAAGCAAGTCGCGGCAGAAATCCGGGCAGCAGCGACCCATCGAGTTGCCCGAATCCTAGAGATTTACGGTGGGGTCGGATTCGATTCCCAGGTCGACGCGCTGCGCCAGGGCGTCGAGGTAGTGGTGGGCACTCCGGGACGTCTGATTGACCTGATGAATCAGGGCACCTTGAAACTGGGGCGGGTGCGGACCTTGGTTTTAGACGAGGCCGACGAAATGTTGGACATGGGTTTCCTGCCTGACGTGGAAAAACTCATCTCCCAGATTCCCTCGCGTCGCCACACCATGCTGTTTTCTGCCACTATGCCCGGCCCGGTGGTGGCTCTAGCGCGGCGTTACATGTTCCAGCCCACGCATATCCGTGCCGCCGATCCGACTGATTCTTCACAGACTGTACGGCAGGTCAAACAAGTCGTGTACCGGGTGCATTCCTTGAACAAGACAGAAGTCGTCGCCCGGATTTTGCAAGCTCGAGGTCGCGGCTTGACGATTATCTTTACCCGCACGAAACGGATTTGCCAACGATTGGCTGACGATCTCTCCGAACGGGGTTTCGCCACCGGCGCGATTCACGGTGACTTGGGTCAAAATGCACGAGAGCGGGCTTTGCGGGCTTTCCGTCACGGCAAGGTGGACGTGCTGGTTGCCACTGACGTAGCGGCGCGAGGCATAGACGTGGATGACGTGACTCACGTGATTAACTATGAATGCCCCGAAGACGATAAGACCTATATTCACCGCATTGGGCGCACCGCTCGCGCCGGCAACAAAGGCAGCGCCATCACCTTCGTGGACTGGGAGGACCTGACTCGGTGGCGAGTCATTAATCGGACGCTCGACTTGGATTTTTCCGACCCGCGAGAGACCTATCATACCTCTGCGCATCTCTATTCCGACCTGGACATTCCCACGGACGCTACCGCAAACTTGCCGCGATCCCGACGGGTTCGCGCCGGTTTGGAAGCCGAAGAACTGGAGGATTTGGGTGGACGCGACCCGGGCAGTTTCGGGTCGCGCCGCGGCGGGAAGGGCTCCGGTTCAGGACGCCGGAAATCTGAAAAGGGCCGCGGTCCGCACAAGAACAACAAAAAGAAGCACGGCCTCAAAGACGGCGGAAAACCCGCGGAGCGCGGGGCCACCGAGGAACCTGCAAAGAAGGAACGTCAACGTAAACGCACTCGTCGTCACAAGTCCGACAAGGCTGGAAAAGGTAAGGGGGTTCGCTGATGATTGATCACCTTTCTCCCTATGAAGGTGTCGTTTTTGGCGCTTTAATAGGATTGGGCATCCTCTCGATGCTCTCGGCTGAAGAAAATACCCAGACGGTAGGGGCTTGCCTGTTGGCAGCTGGTTTTTGGGGCGGAGTCATTGCCCTGGTGCGCGCCCTGGTGCATCGCGAACCCGGCGGCTTGTATGTCATCTCCTTTGTCGCAGCACTGATTGCCGGTTTGATGAAGTTCTTTGTGTTTTCCGACCTGGGCAAAAATGGCGGAAACCGGGTCATTTGGACTTTCATAATCGGCATCGGACTCGCCGGATTAGTCGGCACAGCTTTGAACGCTTTAATTCGCAAGCCCCCGGAAGACCCGGAAGCGGCGGCGAAGCAGGCCTCCCCCGACCTTGACGAATCCGAGGAAGCCGCTCCCCTGCACGGAATGGATGAAGCCGTGGAAGAATCCGCCGCGACGACTGACGAAGTTCCCCCTGAGGATTCCGCCCCGGACTTGCCCTAATCGCACCACACGCCTGTCACCCGCCGGGCCTAGGACGACGCCCGAACAGGGATATCAGTCTTGGTGAACGGGAAAACAGCCGCGGGTTGCCGCCGAGCGCGTAGACTTGAGGGCATGAGTGATCAAAAAGATACCCGCGGCAAGAACCGCTCCCGTCAGCCCCAGTCCAAAGAGTTTAAGAAGTTTATCGGCGAGAACTGGGGTCCGCGTCCCACCGATGGCTACGAACGGTCAAGCGCTGCTCCCTACGCGCTGCGCCGCCGCGTGAAGCTGGGGGAAAAGTTTAAAGGGGTGCGGCTGGTCGTTCCTGCTGGTGCCCTGGTGGTGCGCAACAATGACTGTGACTACCGATTCCGGCCGCACTCTGCGTTTTCCCACCTGACCGGCTTGGGAACTGACTTGATTCCCGATGCCGTATTGGTTTTGAACCCGGTTCGGGAAGGTGAAACCGGTGAAGGCGAAGGAACCCACACCGCCACCGTCTTTTTCCGTCCTCGCGCGTCACGCGCTTCTGAGGAGTTTTACGCAGATTCGCGTTACGGCGAGTTGTGGGTTGGGGTGCGTCCCTCACTGGAGGAGTTCGAGCGCATGTGTGGGATTCCTTGTGCCCATCTGGAGACACTGCCCGATTTATTGGCTAAAGATGCTGGTCAGGTCCAGATTGCGATGATTTCTACCTCCGATTCCCAGGCCGCAGCAGTGGTGAATCAGGTTCGCGAGCAAGCTGGGATTGACCCCGATGCCGCCAAGGACCTGGACATTTTACTGGAAGAAGCAACTTCTGAATTGCGCCTGACTAAGGACGATTGGGAAATCGAGGAGATGCGCAAGGCTGTCGCCGCTACCAAGGAAGGCTTTGAAGAGGCGATTCGATCTTTCCCGCGGGCGGTGAAACATTTCCGCGGCGAGCGCGTGGTAGAAGGTGCATTCGGAGCGCGGGCTCGGGAAGTCGGTAACGGCCTGGGATACGACACCATTGCGGCTTCCGGGGAACACGCCGCTACCCTGCACTGGATCAACAACGATGGTGTGGTGCGGGAAGGCGATCTCATCTTGATCGACGCCGGAGTGGAACTCGATTCGCTTTACACCGCGGACATCACCCGAACCCTGCCGATTAATGGTCATTTCAATGAGGTGCAGCGTCGCGTTTATCAAGCGGTCCTGGATGCTGCCGACGCGGCTTTTGACCAAGCGAATCAGCCGGGCTGTATTTTCTCAGATGTCCATAGCGCCGCGATGCGCGTCATCGCGCAGAGGCTTGACGAGTGGGGTCTGCTACCGGTTTCCTGGGAGGAATCACTGCAGGAGGACGGTCAGTATCACCGCCGGTGGATGGTGCATGGCACTTCACACCACCTGGGCATTGACGTTCATGATTGCGCCCAGGCACGCCGCGAAATGTACAACGGGGCCAGGCTGGAACCCGGCATGATTTTCACCATCGAGCCCGGACTGTACTTCCGAAAAGACGACTTGGCAGTTCCCCCGGAGTATCGGGGCATTTCCGTGCGTATCGAGGACGACATTTTGGTGGGACCCGGCGGCAAATGCGAGCGTATCTCACAGAATATCCCCCGCACCGTGGCTGACGTGGAGGCCTGGATTGCCCGCGTGCAGGCAAAATAGCGCCGCGACTATCCCGAGTTCGGACGGCTCCGGCTCTGTCTGACGCTCACGAGAATCCCCGTGACTCCGCACGCCAGGACGGCTTCGCCGGCGAATCATTAGGATGTGGATATGGCCTTGAAAATCGACCCCCACGTGCATTCCGCGCTCTCCGATGGCACGGATACTCCACGTGATTTGCTAAACAAGGCACGCGCTGCCGGGTTGGATGTCATCGGGGCAGTCGATCACGATACGTTCGAGCACTGGGAGCCGTTTCACACCGCCCATGCCGAGTTAACGGCCGAAGAGGCTCGTCCGCCCGCGATTATTTTAGGTACGGAAATCTCCACGAGCGTGGACCGCTGCCCTATTCACCTGCTGAATTATCTGCCGGATCCCCACCGCGGCAGCGTCCGAGCAATATTAAAAAATGCCCACCACGATCGCTTGGAACGCATGCGGCGCATGGTCGCGAAAATCAACCAGGATTATCCGCTGACGTGGTCAGACGTGCAGGCAGAGATTACCGGATTGACTCCGGGCCGACCGCATATCGGTGACGCCCTGGTGCGGAAAGGCTATTTTCAGACCCGCTCAGAGGCGTTTGAAAAGTTCCTCAATCCCGGCTCCCCCTATTACGTTTCGCGCCCGATTGTTGACAGTTTCGCCGTCCTGGAGGCTATCCTGGCTGACGGCGGAGTTCCCGTGCTGGCTCACCCGTTTTCGTTGACGCGCAGCAAACGGAGGCTGGACCCCGCCATAGTTCGGAAACTCGCTCAAAACGGTCTGCGGGGCATTGAAGTCAACCACCGCGAACATGATGCTCCCGCCCGCCAACTGGCCGCAGATTTGGCCCGGGAGCTCGATTTGTTTGTCTCCGGGGCTTCGGATTACCACGGGGCGGGCAAGCCTAATCAGCTGGGGGAAAACACCATGCCCGAAGCCAGCCTGCGCCAGATTCTCGCCGCGGGTGCCAGCCCGCTGTTAGGCGAGCTGCCGCTGAGCTAAGAACCGCTACCGGCCTTGGATTGGAACTGCTGCAGTGCTGCTTGAACGGTCGCGGCATAGATATCTTGCCCGGCTGGGCCGGGGTGAACCTCGTCGCTGGCCAAAAGGTCCGTATGACCGGCGATAGCACTGTCCCAGCTGGCGACTTTCACCCGGTCAGGGTGGGCGCCAGCCAGGGCATACATGGTCTGGTTCGAGATTTGAATCCACTCCTGGGAGGCCCGGCCGTGACCGGTCACGAACACAAATTTCGTCTGCGGGAACTCGGCGAGCAGAGCTTCGCCATCTTGAACTCGAAACGTCGAATTCGTCGCGAGAGCAAAGACTACGTAGGGACGTAGCGCGCCTTGGGCTTGACGGGCCCGCATGATGCCCACACCTGCCGCTGAGCTGCGTGATACCGCCGCGTCTATGGTGGCACCGGGCAGAGTTTGGACGAGTTTCGGTGCCGCAGCCAGAGTCACCGAGTCCCCAATAATATCGACTTGCTCCCCGGAGATTGGCTCACTAGCTTCAGAAGGCTTGGTTGACGTGGTTGGCTTAGTTTGGGGAGTTGGCTCGGATGGTTTTTCCTCCGCACCAGTTTCCGAGTCGTGGCTGTCCCCCGGCTTTTCTTTATGAATAAAGTTCGCCCCGGCTTCAACAAGTTGTTCGGCAGCGGTTTTTTCTGGGGCTATGGCGATAGAGATGACCAGCGGCAGCACCGCGACCACAGCCGCCGTCCAAACCAGGGAGCGCCGCCACCACGATACCCGCAACCGGGAGGAAACCGCCGGGCTCACGGCCTTTTGCGAACGCGGCGCAAACCAACGTTTCCAGGTGACGATTAAACCGTTGTGCCGCATGGGTCTTTCAACATATTTGTAGCTCACAGATGCCGCCAATATCGATACCACGGCAATAATCACCAGCGCTGCCCACTGCGGCAATCCCCGCCAGAGGCTGTTGACCAGCATGAGCACTGGCCAATGCCACAGGTACAGGGAATAGGAGCGCACACCTAGCCATTGCAAGGGAGGCCACGACAAGAATTCGACCAGGACCTGACCCGGTCCGCTCACGCCGGAGACTTCCTCCAAACAAGCCTGAATAATTCCGATGGTCAACACGCTAACCGCCAACACTCCCCACGGATAGGTGAAGGGGTCACTGTCACGCAGCATCAGGAAACTGACGAATACTCCAACCATGCCTACCCAAGCCGCCAAGCCGCGCAACCGGACTGTGGAACGATCCAGGTAATGCGGGGTGTTTTCCAACGCCAAGGGGAACAGCAAAGCCAAAGTCGCCCCCAGCATCAGCCCGAAAGCGTGCGTGTCGGTGCCTTCGTAGATGCGGGTCAGGTTCCCACCCCCGGCTTTTAACACCGCCATTTCGCTTACAGAAGCCAAAGCCAGCAGCGCGGGCACCAACCACCGATGCCGGGTGGGAATCAGGAAAGCCAGCAACAAAATCAAGGGCCACACCAGGTAAAATTGCTGCTCTACCGCCAGAGTCCACATATTGGCGAGGAACTGGGGGTTGGTCCGGTCAAAATAGGAGCCCCCAAAAGCCACATTGACCCAGTTATAGGTATAGGTCAGAGTTCCCAGGACTTGATACCAGATGCCCACTAAGAAATCCCGGTTTACCAAAGCTGCCAGCGGCACGGTCACCAGTACGGTCAAGGTTACGGCGGGAACCAATCTCCGGAAGCGCCGGAGCCAAAAAGCACGGACATCGATGCGCCCGGTGAGGCGCTGTTCACGCGCTAATAGGGCCGTAATCAGGAATCCAGACAGCACAAAAAATACGTCTACCCCCAGGAATCCTCCCGGCAGCCAGTTCGGAGCCACGTGGTAAACCAGCACCGCCAAAGCCGCCAGTGCTCGGATCCCATCCAAGCCGCGCAGCTGGTAGCGCGGCATTTTCGGGTCTGTTGAAGCGGGGTCTGGTGGGGATTGTAAAGTTGTCTCGGCCTGGGGGGATGTGGCGTTGCGTGGGGACACGGGGGGCTTTTCCTCGCTGGTTCCAGAGACGCTAACGCGGGTTTCTCCCGATACTGCCGGCTGCTCCGGGCGAAGTCCTTGCGGTGGAGGAGGCGGCGCGACGGGGTGGAGATGCCCACTGGACTGGGACTTGCCGAATCCGAAAAGCACCTTACCCCCTCATCACTGCCGCGTATATAACAAGGGTTAAGCCTATCGCCCTAGTGTGAAAAAACCCAGCGCTGGCATTAGCATGAAGGTATGACATTACCCACTACAGATGAACTGATGAAAGCCCTGGAAAAAGTCATTGACCCTGAGATTCGCAGGTCAATCACCGATTTGGATATGGTCCAGGAACTGAAAATTGACGAATCGGGCCATGTTTTTGCCCGCATCGCCCTGACTATCGCGGGATGTCCCCTGCAGGCTCAGATTGAGCAAGATGCCAAGGCGCGCCTGGCGGAAGTTCCCGGCGTGACCTCTGTGGAAGTGGAAATGGGTGTGATGAGCCGCGAGGAACTGGACCGGGTGAAGGAAAAGCTACTGGGAGCTAGGCCGGTCATCCCCTTTACTCAACCGGACTCCCTGACCCGTGTCTACGCTATTACTTCTGGAAAAGGCGGGGTCGGCAAGTCCTCGGTCACCGCTAACCTAGCGGCCGCGATGGCGGATTCCGGTCTGAAAGTGGCGGTTTTGGACTGCGATATTTACGGATTCTCGATTCCGCGCATGCTCGGGTTGGAGGACGCGGCCCCCACCCCGGTGGGAGACATGATGATGCCACCCACCGCTCACGGGGTAAAAGTTATTTCGATGGGCATGTTCGTTCCTGACGGACAGCCGGTAGTTTGGCGCGGTCCGATGCTGCATCGGGCTTTGGAACAGTTCCTGTCCGAGACTTTCTGGGGAGATTTGGATGTGTTGCTCCTCGACCTGCCCCCCGGGACCGGCGATGTGGCGATTTCGGTGGCACAGCTGCTGCCAAACTCGGAAATCGTTGTCGTGACCACCCCGCAGCTCGCAGCGGCCGAAGTCGCCGAACGCGCCGGTTCGATAGCTTCGGGCACGAACCAAAAGGTCGTAGGGGTGATTGAGAATATGAGTTACCTGACCGGCCCGGACGGCTCTCGTATCGAGGTCTTTGGGACGGGAGGCGGCGAGCAGGTGGCCTCTCGGCTGTCTCAGATCTTGGGTTACGAAGTTCCGCTTTTGGCACAGATTCCTCTGGAAGTCGCCTATCGGGAAGCCTCCGATGGCGGTGAGCCCCTCTCCACCAGCGAGGCCGCCAAGAACGGACAATCCGTCGCCGGGGCGGCTTTGCGTTCCGCGGCCGCTACTTTGAGCAAACGGGCACGCAGCCTGAAAGGTCATCGTTTGAACGTCACCGTAAAATAGTGGCAACATCGGGTCTGCAGGGCGGGTCTGGAATGGTCGATTCCCGGCCCGCCGTAGGAGCGTTGCCGGAGGATAATTAACGGTTTTTAATTGCTACCAGCAGCCCGTCTCCGACTGGCAGCAGGTTTGCGGTCCATTCTTCGGATTCTTGAATGTGACGCAGCACTTCGCGCATCGCCACGGTGTCCGGCTCACGCCGAGCGGGGTCAGCCACCGAGTCATTGCACATGGCGTGGACTATGACCAGTAGCCCTCCGGGGCGCAGAGCCGGGCTTAACAGTTCGACATAGGCTTGGGTTTCGCCAGGATCCCCGTCCACCACAGCCATGTCGTAGGCTCCCCGACTGAGGCGCGTGAGGACTTGCAGGGCGCGTCCCGTGATCATGCGTACTCGCGTGAGTGAGATACCCGCTCTCGTCAGGATTTCCTTGGCGACCGCGTGGAGCTTCGGGTCGACATCAATAGTGGTCAATACCCCATCCGCGGGCATTCCGGCCAGTGTCCACAGGGAGGACACCCCGGTCCCGGTACCGATCTCCAGCACGGACCTAGCTCCAGAAGCCCCGGCCAACATTCGTAGTGTCGCCCCTGCTCCGGGGGATATCGGCACGGAACCGAGTTCTCTGCCTCGCTGCCTGGCGATGGCTATAGTTTCAGATTCCGGTAAAAAATCTTCCGCATAGGACCAACTCGAGGTCTTATCGATGGAAATTTGAGACTCGTTAAAACGCGGCACTATTTCAAAAACTTCTCTAGTTCCTTAGCTAAGGTAGCGACTTCCTCATCGTTGAGTTCAATAACCAAACGACCGCCCCCGTCTGCAGGAATACGCATCACGTTACAGCGCGGTTCTTTAGTGACTTCCAGGGGTCCGTCCCCGGTGCGGGGTTTCATGGCTGCCATTTGTTCCTCTTTTCAAAAACGGCTTTACCTCTCTATTATACGGGAAGTTCCGGCATTGATAGGGAATTATTTTCAGACAGGTATTGCAAATGCGCCGTTTCGCGGGCTCAGCTTCGGTCAGTGTGTTTTCGGCAAAGTGTTCTGTATCACATAGAGAGCTTCTTCGGCGGTGTCAACCACCTGAATAATGGATGCGTCCGCGGTGCTAGCCATCCCTTCCTCGACCAGGCACTTACGAACCCATTTCATCAGCCCGTCCCAATACTCGTGCCCGACCAGCACAATCGGGTATTGCTGAATTTTGCTGGTTTGACGCAGCGTGACGCATTCAAAAAGTTCATCCAGAGTCCCGAAACCGCCGGGCAGAGCCACGAAGGCTTGGGCATATTTCACGAACATGGTCTTGCGTACGAAAAAGTACCGAAAGTCAATCCCCAAATCAACATACTCGTTGATTCCTTGCTCATGAGGTAACTCGATTCCCAGACCGATGGTCATTCCATCGTTGCGGCGTGCCCCTTTGCTGACCGCCTCCATCAGCCCCGGACCGCCACCGGTGATGATGGAGAACCCGGCTTGGGCAAAAACTTTGCCGATATCTTCGCCGAGCCGATAGTACTTCGTGCCGGGTTCGACTCGGGCGGAACCGAACACCGTGATGGCTTTACCGACATCCGCCAGAGACTCGAAACCGTCAACGAACTCCCCCATGATTCTAAGGACTCGCCACGGGTCCTCTTCGGTCCACTTCGGATCGACTTTCGAGCGTAGCAAAGCCTGATCCGCCAGTTCCCGTTGCATCCCACCCCGGGGATGCCGGTTAAAAAAAGTCTTCATACCTAGTCCTTATTTCGGTTCTTTCGCCAGCGGCCCTTGGCCTTGGCTATCCTGCCGAATTGTCCTTGCTTGGCAACCGTATCACCAATTATCAGCAGCGCCGGAAGCAACTTTAACGTTTTGGGCAAACTCTTGGGTCGTCACCAGCAGCTGACCTGCGGATTCCACCACCACCGCGCCGGGGATTCCGATAATCGCGACACCTCTCAGGTTTTCTGCCCTCACCAGGGCGGCGGGGGCGGCATCGGTATAGACCGGGATTTCCGGGCTCAGATTCGCCAGTTCAGAGGCGTTACTGACGACGCGGCGCACCGCTTCCCAATCGCCCACGTCTGACCATCCCAAGTCCGGGCGGGCCGGCACCACCGCAACTCGTCCGTCTCGTGCCAACGGTTCAGCCAACACGGTATCAATCGGTGCCGCAACGACACCCTCCCACAATGCAGTTTTCGCGTCCGAACTCAACGTTTCCCATCCCGCGGCAAGTTTTCGCACCGCTGCGCCTGACCCTGGCACTCGTGCCTCCAAAGCATCGAGCAGCACATCACTGCGCACCACAAACATACCCGCGTTCCACAGGTAGTTCTCGGTCGCCAGCCAAGCGCTGGCGGTGGTTGCATCCGGTTTTTCCGTGAAGGACTGCGCCCGATGGACCCCGCTGAGTTCTCCGTCCAGGGCGGGTCCCACCTCTATATAACCGAACCCGGTCGCCGGTTCGGTCGGCACAATCCCGATGGTCGTGAGCCATCCGGCTTTGGCAGCTGGGACAGCCCGGGCGAGGGCTTCACAAAATGCCGCAGGGTTTGCAATGAGATGGTCTGCCGCGAAAGACCCAACCACGCAGGTTCCGTAACGCTGCTCTATCAGAGCAGCTCCCAAAGCTATGGCCGCCATAGAATCGCGCGGACTAGGTTCCGCCACGCAACGCACCGGAACCGACAAGTCCAGAGCAGTGACTTGTGCGGCTAAAGCCTCTTGGTGAGGTGCGCCGGTTACGAAAGTCAAGGATTGACAAATCGGCGCCAAACGTGCCGCGGTTTGCTGCACCAGGCTTTGCGTCCCGTTGATGTTTAGCAGGAACTTTGGCTTCGCAGCTGTCGACCAGGGCCACAGCCGCCGCCCGTATCCCCCGGCAGGCACTATCGCATGAATTTCCACAAAACAAATCCTACCGGAGGCCAGGCGTGAGTTTTTGCGTTGAACAGAGTAGGCTTTACCCCGTGTATCTACCCCCTCGTAAAGAAGGCCAGGTTTATTTGGGCATGATTATTCCCGTGCCCGAACCCTATGCTGGCGAGCTGCAGAAAGTCACGAAAACTGACGGCGTACCCCCGCACGTCACCGTCGTGGAGCCGCGCGCGGTGGATCGCGAACAAGTCCCTGAGATTCAGGCTCAGGCTGCTGAAATCTGCCGGTCCTTTTCACCGTTCGTCATCAGCTTCGGCAACATCGGAGATTTTCGGCCCGTGTCCCCGGTCGTCTATATCGAGGTGCAGCGCGGGCATGAGGCCTGCAAAGAATTGGCGAAACGGCTCCGCTTCGGCCCCCTGGACACCGAGTCACGCTTCCCCTACTATCCGCACATCACCTTGGGGACCAACGTCACCGATGAGGACCTGGATCGGGTAGCGGCCCTGTCGAAGCGTTCCCACGGCTTTTTCATGGTTGACGGCGTTGATTGTTCTCTCATTGAACCGGACCATGTCGAACAGTTGGCCATCCTCCCGCTGGGCTCGGGAATACCCGAAAGTGTCACCGGCGAACTGCCCAAAATTTTCGCCCACCCTCAGTTACACACTTGAAAGTGCGGAGGCCCCGTGACGAAGCAACTTGATTCCCCGCCAGCCGAGCCCGCTGCCCCCGAGGGAGTGGTGGAACTCATGAAGGCCTTCATGGAGTGGCTCAATACCACGCGAATTATGCGGGCTTACCTGCGTTATCAAAACGCCTCCTCGAACCTATTGGCTGGCGGCATCGCCTATACCGCCCTGTTTTCTATGGCGGGGATAGTGACCCTGATTATCATGACCGCGCAAGCCATGATCTTTGCTTTCCCTCTGACCAGTCACACGATTTTTCAGGATGTCAATCAATGGATTCCCGGAGCGATTAGGATTGATGGGCAGCCGGGTCTGATTGACCCCGCCGCGATTGCGACACCCAGCTTTACCTGGGGAACTTTGGTGGCTTTGGTCGTGTCCATCATGGCGGGAATCCGGGTGGTCGCGGCTTTGCGCGTCAGCATCCAAACCGTTTTCGGACTGCCGCAGCGCCCCGGGGCAGGGTGGAAAAATGCGCTGCGGGATGCGTGTATGTTCCTGGCTTTGTGTCTCGGGGGGATTTTGGCTTCGGTTTTGGGTTCGGGTTCCATCGTTGTGGTTCGCGCCTTGCAGCGCCGGCTGCCGCTGGCTCTGCCGGTTCCCCCCGGTCTGATAAATGCCGGAGCTTTCGTCCTGACCAGTGTCTTGACAACTTTGATTCTGGCTTTCACACTGCGCTACCTGGCTTTGGTGCGGGCTCCGCGCCGCGATTTGTGGATTGGGACGGGGACATTGGGATTTTTGTCTACGGCTCTGCAGATGTCAGGAGCCTACCTGGCCGCCAGTGTACCCCCCGCCTACGCCCCGTTTACGCTGGTGTTGACCATTATCCTGTGGGTCAACGTATTGGGCCGCCTATTCTTGTATATGTCTTGCTGGATTGCGAACCCCCCGGCGGCTCCGGCACCGGTGGCGGACTTCCCGCATTTTTCCGAGCGTCCGAACTTCGTGACGGTTTCGGCTCCCGCCAGTTTGTCCTGGCCCCACGATCCGCTTTCTGGCCGGATATGGTCCCCCGCCCAGGAAGAAGCCGCTTGGCGTTTGTCTCAGCAAGTCATTTGGGGCAGCAAAAATCGCCGGGAAACCGCGGCCGACAAACCCCTGTCGGGACATCCGGTGACCCCCGGCACTGCGTCCCGGAAACTGAATCGGAGGTAACCCATGAAAGTAACCACTGTCAATGTCAACGGTGTCCGGGCGGCGTTCCGCAAAGGGCTTGGGGACTGGCTGGATAATGACGATTCGGATTTGCTGTGTCTGCAAGAGGTGCGGGCCACCCCATCAGACACCCAGGACTTGTTCGGTCCGGCTTGGGACGTGCACGTGTGGCCCTGCCGAGTGAAAGGCCGCGCCGGGGTGGCGCTCGGGGCTCGGCGCGATTCCGGCTGGGAGATTGATTCGATTACCGAAGGGCTCCCCCCGGATTTTTATACAGAGATTGGCGGGGAACCGGACGTAGATTCCGGACGCTGGCTGGAAGGTGAGATTCACGGACCCGACGGGGTGACGTTTACCCTGGTCAGCGCCTATCTGCATTCCGGAGAGTTGAACACGGAAAAGCAGGAACAAAAGCTGGCTTACCTCAAACGAGTTGGCAAGCGGGTGGACCAGTTGGGGGCGCGCGCTGTGGCGGGAGCGGGCTCCAACACGCCGCAAGAGGCCCTGATTTGCGGGGATTTCAACATTGTGCGCACCGCCCGCGACATTAAGAACTGGAAACCTAATCACAATAAAACCTCCGGGGTCATGGATGAAGAGATTGCGTTCTTGGACGCATGGATGGCCGACACGCTGTCTGGGCAGGACGGTCTGCCTTGTGTAGATGTAGGACGAGCCTTGGCGGGAGACACGGACGGCCCCTATACCTGGTGGTCGTGGCGAGGTAAGGCTTACGACAATAACGCTGGCTGGCGCCTGGATTATCACATGGCTACCCCCGGACTGGCCGGAAAAGCCCAATCGGCCGCGGTCTATCGCGCACCGGCTTACGATGCCCGTTTCACGGATCATGCCCCGCTCACGGTGGCCTACAATTTCGCGGAGTAAACTCACACATTCAGTTGTTTTTAAGAAATGTTCGGTCATTTCTTACAAATTTCTAAGAATGTGGGAAAAATGACGATACAGTGAGAGAACGTAGTGTGAATCGTCTGGGAAATGTCTGAAAAGGCCCAGGCGAACTAAGAAAAAGGAAATACAACAAATATGAAAACTACTCACTGTGACCCCCGGTTATTGACACGTTTCACCAACCGTGCTCTGGTTATCGGCTCCTCAGCCGCTTTGACTCTGGGGTTGGGCATGACCGGTTTTGTCCCGGCTGCTTTCGCAACCGAAACCCCCACTCCTGAGGTTCCCTCCCAGGAATCCCCTGCGGCACCCAACCCGGTTACCGACCCGGCTCCCAGCGACGCTGATACTCAAAATCAACCGGCTACTGACCCGGCTGCAAACGACCCGGCCGCTTCCCTGAGTCTGGCGACTCCGGTTCAGGCTCCACCTGCTCCGGCCGTTGCTCCGGCGGATCCCGTGGAACCGAGCGACCCCGCCTTCACGCTCACAGATGTTGATGACAGCGAAATTCCACCGTTGGAGTATGGCTTCGAACCTAAAAGTACGTATGGCGATGCCCTGGGAAAACTCTCTGCGGAAAAAGACTACACGACTCAGCACGATGACACCCTAAAGGTATACTCCGGGGACACCGTGGATATTAAAAGCAATCTGGATATCAACGTGGGACTGCATGCACTGGAAGGTTGGCAGGAAAAAGTTCAGCGAGCTAAAGCCGGGAATCTGACATACAGTGAAGCCGGTTCCGGCTTTCAGACGATTATTTTGGTTCCGGAATACCTGGAGATGCCCAGCGACCCGCGGTCTTACAAACTGGAGACCCACAACGGAAACAAACCTCCGCTGTATCGGATTGTCAGCGTGTTGCGTTCGACAAAACGGCTGGCTATTACTTTGGCTTTGAATGAGTTTTATGAAACAGGAGATAGTAAAGAAGGCGCCTACTTGCGTCTGAAGGACGGTTTCAAGGCCTACGCAAATAAACCGCTGGGCTTGGTTATCTCTGGGGTCAAGGTTAAGGACAAGATATCCCCCGAGGGAACCCAGGCCACATTGGAGTTCAACACTGCGGGATACCTGTACATCGGCGGATTTAGCAGCATAGATCGACGTGAAAAGGCGAGGTATTTTAGTAATTTCAGGGGACTGTCTAGGTCTTGGTATACCCTGCAAGGCCAGGAAAAGGGCAGTCTCATCGGTAACGGCACCGATTCCACCCGCCCCCAGAGTCGCGGTATTTCCCTAACTATGGACATCAAGCCGAAACCCATTCCGGCAGAACCCGAGAACCCGAATCCGAATCCGCCGGTCATCCCGGATACGCCGAGTGTCGTCCCCGGTCCCGTTCCGGGAGGGACTGTGGTTCCTCCCAGCGAGCCCGTGCCTCCGGTGGCGGGTGTTACTACCACCCCGACTGAACCTCAACCTCCAGTGGCAGGGGTCTTTACCCCGGCAGCTCCCGAGCCCCCCGTGGCGGGCGTGACTACCCCGGCAGCTCCCCAGATTCCGGTGGCGCAGGTGCCAGAAAAGGCTTTGGCAGCTACCGGTTCGTCTGCCGAAACGCTGGCTGGCGGAGCTATGATTGTGTTCCTCGCCGGCGGAGCCATGATGGTCGCGTCTCGCCGCCGGGCCCGCCGCTAACAGCTGACGTCACTTCCCGAGGAAAACGCCTCGGATTTCACACCCAGCACCCAAGCAGGCAGAATCATAACCTAACAGTGTGTTGGTCGAGGTAAACCTCGACCAACACACTTAATTATTGTAAATTTAGTGACGCCTAGAGTCGCTAGTCTCTACAGGAAAATAACAAATAAATGGGCAAGAACATGGATACCCACACTTGGATACATTATCTATCATGTTTTTTCAACGCTGTCGCCAAGCAAATAACTAAACAAGAGGATGCCAGTTACACGATTAAACGATAAACGATGTAAATCCCACCATGAAATATCTGGCTACATAGAATGCCAAAAATCTGAAATAACTTCGTTTCGACTGGTTTTCCCGGTCTTTTTCAAAATGTTGTGAACATGGACTTTCACAGTAGTGAGCTCTATAAACATAGCCTCAGCAATCTGACGATTGGTTTGCCCTTGCACCATCCTCAACAAGACCTTGTTTTCAGTAGGTGAGAGTTTATATTTGCGGGTAAATATGGCAGCTTCATTAGCAATGATATCTTCATCGGAAGCCCTCTCCCGAGAAGGAGGCTCGTTGATATGCAGTCTTAGTATTCCCACTCCTCTAAAAGAGATATACCAGGAAATAAAGAGAATAAAGAGGTTCTCGATAAAGTTACGCTCCGGAAGGAATGGTTCTTCCACCGATGAAAGAGAAGGAAGAATTATCATAAAGTAGATATTCCAAAGAACGGTTCCAATACACAGTATCCCAGAGACTATAAATAGAATCAAATGCTTCTTAAGTAAAAAACGTTTAATGGTATCTTTACAAACAAAATAATAGATGATGAGGAAGCATAACAATGACATGAACCCTACAGCCCTCATTGAGAAAAATATAAATTCCCTCCGCATTCGTTCTGGTTCTGCTACTAAAATGATCACACTGAGTGCCACGAATAAAAGCGCCGGGATTGCAATCCAAATTGGCCGCAAACTTAGATACATAAATGCGGTGTACCACAGGAGGCATATCAGTGCACAACCTAGCATGATGGACTCAGGAGGGCTGGAAATTACAAAAATATCCACGAATCTCCCGGAGGGATTTTCTTCTGCCATGTAGGGTCTGAACATCAATGCGACATCGAAAAAATAAACAACACTGAAAATTGATGCACCGAGATAGGTTTTCCGCCTCGAGACTGTGTAGGCAGAAAAAGAAATTGCTCCCGCAAAAATGGAAAGCATCATCACTCCCTGAGTCAAGTAAAACAACCACGTACTCATGAGAGCTCCTCACCCTAGCATTTTACCAACAAGTTGCCTACTGCTGCGCCTTGACTGACGCCGCAGTAGGCAACCTGAACAAAGGACTTCTTGGGTCTAATGGCCGTAAATCAGCGTTTGGGCGACAAGCATTCCGCCGCCAAATACCAAGACGAACACCACCATAGGCCAAACAAACTTCAACCAATGGCTGTACTTCATGTCAAGCATCTGCAAAGTAGCCATCACCAGGCCAGTAGGTGCTAAGTACAACATAGCGTACTGACCCCACTGGTAAGCGCAGACGATGATCCAACGCGGAATACCAACTGAATCAGCTAACGGAGCCATAATCGGCATGGACAGCACCGCCAAGCCAGAGGAGGACGGTACTACGAAGCCAAGGACAAAGAAGATGAACATCATGATGATTATGAACAGCGGACCACTCATTCCCGAAACCAACTTCGTAGCACCATACAGAATGGTGTCTGAAACGTAGCCCTCTTTCAAAATCGAGTTAATGCCACGAGCCAGTCCAATAATTAAAGACACCGCAACGAGCGAAGAAGCCCCGTTCGAGAAGGCATCCACGAGTTGTTTTTCGGTGAGGCGGTCCTTACCAAACAGTGACAATATCATTATCGCAATCGTAATAGTCAAGAAAGACGCAGCCATCAATGGGAAGTACCAACCCCGAGCCATGACACCCCAGACCATAATCGGGAAACCTGCAAAAAACAAGACCAGGATAATTTTGCGCTTCCAGTTGAAGGGAACATCTTCCTGGCTCATCATGCCCCACTGCTTTTCATAGGAATCCCGGTCTTCATAGGTGTAAGAGAACTCGGGATTTGCCTTGATTTTTTTGGCGTACCAATACAGGTAACCTATGACTACTGCTGCCCCTACTACACAACTTACCGCGCGCCACCAGATGCCCTCGGTAAACTGAATGCCTGCAGCATTAGACGCAATCACAACAGAGAATGGGTTGACGGTTGACATCGTAGTCCCCATGGAACCAGCAAGGAAGATAGCCCCTACTGCGATAATAGAGTCGTATCCCATCGCGATAAAGATAGGACACATGATTGGATAAAAGGCCACAGCTTCTTCTTCAAGACCACACAGAGTGCCTCCAACTATCATGAACAGAGACATCGCGAATACGAGAGCAAACTCGTGTCCTTTGGTTTTCTTAGTCAAGGCCATCAGACCAGACTCGAAAGAACCGGTAGCCCGAACCACACCAATGAGACCTCCAAGGACAAAAATGAACACCATGATGTCCACTGCCTCCATAGTGCCATTCACCATGGCCTGCGGAATTTTTTCAAGACCAGCAGGATTAGACTCGAGTCTTTCGTAAGTGTCAGGAATAGAAATCGGTTTTCCAATTGCTCCGTTGGCAAACTGTTCGTACTTGATGTCTACCCCGAGTTTGTCCAGGGCCTCTTGATTGCCGGGAACAGTACTGACTTCCCCTTGTGGACTTGTGATTGAGAAAGCTTGAGTCTCCTTATCATAGGCCAGTTTCGAGTACTGACCTGCTGGTACGAACCAAGTCGCAAACACCGCAATAATGGTGAGAAAGAATAGGATTGTGAACGCGGTGGGCACGTTCAAACGAAAGCCTTTTTTCGGTTTTTGCCCAGTTTCGCTCGCAGTTTTTCCGTCGGTAACTCCAGACATACTGCATCCTCCTTGTAGTTTTGTTGTGAAGTTTGGTACCGTCTCAAAATTAGAGAGGCCGAGTAGCATCTTTGCTAGAGAAAAGTTTGCCAATCCGATTTAGGTTTGTAAACGAACTTACACCGCTCTCTAAGGATGATTCGTGTTTATTTCTGGGCAACCAACACGTACACCCACTCTTAACCTAGTTTGAACAGGTATCTTACATGTGTTCTAGACAGACTGTTTGCGAAGAGAAATACCGTCACTTCACTCGATTGATAGTAGCCTTCCGCCGTAAAGGTGGAGTCCGGTAGCATCGTACGTGCGAATCCCAGGGAAGGATCTTTATCGTCCTCGCCTTGGGTCGTACAAAAATAAGCTGGTGGGGAAGGAACTAAGTTCCTCCCCCACCACTGGCGGTATCAGGTGACAGGCTACTTTGGTAGTTTGCTTGGAAACTAGACCTCGATGTTTCCACCGCTAGTCATGCACATTTTCTTGTAGCTGTGCTGGTTGATGTCATCGGGTCCACCGTAGTTCCCACCTGGGGTAATGATGGTGCCGGATTCGCCCGCGATAATCT
>ERZ1032446.35-NODE-35-length-40056-cov-18.647084_pt1 | contig 40056 bp, 35 predicted proteins | sample MGYA00518035_ERZ1032446 | MGnify/ENA primary metagenome ERZ1032446 (study PRJEB33718, sample SAMN03160204) | human skin metagenome | collected 2014-02-25 | study: EMG produced TPA metagenomics assembly of the PRJNA266117 data set (Human skin bacterial metagenome... | reverse complement strand
TCTAGTCATGTGAGGAGACCCCCTGACTTCTAACCTACAACAAGTTTACTCTGCCGATAAAAAATCATCATTTGAGATTAAGACAGCCCATAACGTATAATTCAGCCAGGAGGAAAGTATTATGGATCCTGCCTATCTTTTTAATATTGGTCAGAATTATGAAGCCTATAAATATCTCGGGATGCATCGCACAGAGTTGGACGGGCAGGACGCCAGAGTCTTTCGTGTCTGGGCTCCACATGCTCAGAACATCAGTTTAGCTGGTGATTTTAACGGCTGGTCAGTGGATGCTCAGCCGATGCTGCGTCTGGGCGAGACCGGGATTTGGGAAACGACCCTCAACGCCGTGCCATCATGGAGCCGCTACAAATATTTTGTCGTGGGCAAGGACGGGAAAGGTGTTTGGAAAGCCGACCCCTTCTCCCTCCACCAGGAAAAAAGACCCGGCACTTCTTCCATTGTCTACGATGAAGACCCCTTTGCCTGGACGGATGACGTTTTTCTCAGTGCGCGAAAAGATGCCCGAACGCCTCAGCCACTCAATATCTACGAAGTCCATCTCGGTTCATGGCGCCGTTACGAAGATGGCAACTGCTACAACTACAGGGACATTGCACCGCAGCTTGCGGACTACTGCCTCGACCTCGGCTACAATGCCGTGGAGCTCATGGGCATTATGGAGTATCCCCTCGACGATTCCTGGGGTTATCAGGTCACAGGCTATTTTGCGCCGACTTCGCGATATGGCACTCCCCTTGACTTTAAGTTTTTTGTCAACACCCTGCACGCCGCAGGTATAAAAGTTTTTCTGGATTGGGTTCCGGCACATTTCCCCAAAGATGAGTTTGGGCTCTTTCGCTTTGATGGCAGCGCAACCTATGAATACGTGGACAGTCGATTAGCCGAACAGGAAGAATGGGGCACGATGGTCTTCGATTTTGCCAAGGCAGAAGTGCGTTCCTTCCTGATCTCCAGCGCTTGTTTCTGGCTGCGGGAGATGCATCTGGATGGTTTGCGCGTGGATGCGGTGAGTTCCATGCTTTATCTGGATTATGGCCACCACGAGGCCATCAAGAACCGCTATGGCAGCAACGAAAATCTCGATGCCATCGATTTTCTGCGTGTCTTGAATAAGATGCTCGCCGACGAGTTTCCCTGCTGTTTCATCATGGCGGAGGAATCTACGGCTTTCCCCTACATCACAAAATCTGTGGAAGAGGGCGGTCTTGGCTTTACGCATAAATGGAATATGGGCTGGATGCACGACACACTGGAGTATTTCAAAAATGATTACTACGCGCGTAAATACGTGCACAATAAGATGACTTTCTCAATGACCTATGCTTTTGCCGAGCGCCATATCCTTCCCTATTCTCACGACGAGGTTGTCCATGGCAAGCTCTCTCTGATCGGCCGTCAACCAGGAGATATCTGGCGGCAATGCGCCAGCCTGAGGGTCCTCTTTTCCTGGCAGATCGCCCACCCCGGCGCCAAGCTGAATTTTATGGGCAACGAATTTGGCCAGTTTATTGAGTGGCGTTTCCGAGAGCAGCTCGAGTGGTTTATGCTTGATCTTGAACAGCACCGGGCCCTGCAGAATTTCAGTCGTGAACTCAACCATCTCTACCTCCAGCATGGGGCCTTCTGGGAGAAGCCTCTGACCTGGGATGGCTTTGAATGGATGCAGGCCGATGATGCCGAAAACAGCGTTTTTGCCTTTGTCCGCAAAGGCGAGGATGAAAGCATCCTTGCTCTCTTTAACATGACCCCTGCCGTCCTTCCCGGCTATGTTCTGCGCGTGCCGCAATTTGGGCGCTACGAGCTGCTGCTTAATAGTGATGACGTTCGTTTTGGCGGTTCCGGCTACTGGGGAGGCTCAAGTCAGGGTAAGATTTTCTCCACCAATCCCCTCAGCCAGAAGGATATGCAAAAACAAAGCCAGAAGCGCAAAGAATATTCCCGGACGATACTCAGCGAACTTGAGCGTGAACAGGAAAAATATCTGAAGGAGCGCCAACATCTGCTGGAAAAACTGGATCAGCAAGTGGGTGGGTCAGCCGTTGATCACGAGAGTCTAAAGGCTTTACACCATCCCCTTCCGGAGATACCGCAAGAACTCGTTTTTCATGAGGAGAGCAAGCTCATCCTGGACCTGCCGCCGCTTGCAGCCGTTTTTTTTTCGTTTAGTTGATGTCGAGCGCGCAGATTTGTTCGATGAACGCCGCATTTTCTTCCGCCGATTTCACAGCAATGCGAAACCAGCCATCTCCCAAGCCCTCGTAATTAGCGCAGGAGCGTATCAAAATGGCCCGCTTACCGAGCAGAAGTTTGGCCTGCAACAGACTTTCAGAATGCTGAAAGAAAAGATAATTGGCTTCTCCCTGAATCTCCTTAGCCCCAAACTTACGCAACTCTTCTGCCAGTTCGCTTTTATTTTCAGCAAGTTCTTCCAGGCAGCCCCGGATGGTCGCAGCCGGGACCTTCATGGCAGCCTCCGCCGCTGCAGCTGCCGGTGCAGAAACCTGCCAGGGCGGCGTCAAAGCTTTGATTTTTTGGCATAAATTTCTGTCGGAACAATAAAGCCAGCCAATACGCAGAGCGGGAATAGCAAAGAGCTTGGTCAGGGAATGGAAACTTACAAAGCTGAGAATCTTCGCTGGCGTATGGCCTCTCGAAGTCTCCCGTCCCTTAGTTTCTGAATCAGTATGTTTCGACGGGAAGTCTGACCTCTGTTCTAAAAAGGGCGCCAGGGCAATTTTCGTGGCCTTAAGTTCTTCAGGCAGAAAATCCAGAAAACAGAGATCCAGCAAAAGAGCAACTCCCATCTCTCTGCAACGTTCAGCAATTTGACTCAGGATTTCAGGTCGTATGCTTCGTCCTGTGGGATTATTGGGATGGCAGAGGATCACAGCTCTGAGCTGCTCGTTGATGACCGGCAGAAGGCGCTCATTAACGTCAAACTGCTCTTCCGCCAGCAGACGATGGGAAAGAATGTGGAAACCTGCAGCACTGAATGCCGCACGATATTCTCCAAAACAAGGTTCGGCTATCAGGACATCCTGTCGTCTTTCAAAATTATCTGAAAGGCGCAAGGCACAGGCCGTTCTGAAAATTAAATCTGCGCCGCCATTGCCCGCAATCACTTGTTCTTGGGGAATTTTTTCTTTTTCCGACAAGCGTGCTAAAAAGCCTCTCGGTTCGGGTTCCGGGTAGGCAGAGATTTGCTTCATCGCGTCAAGTGCCGCAGTTGTTATGCCCCAGTTTTGCGCCAGAGGATTGATGTTAGAAGAAAAATCAAGGATAGCTTCAGGAGGAAGCTGCAGTAAAGCCGCAACTTTGACTTTATCGGCCCCATGAGGCATCATTTCCAGGGAGCGGCGCAGCTCGTTAAGACTGTTGCGATTCCTACCCGGGTGAAGTTCATTCGCCGGCTTAAACATATTACGAGGTTTTTCTTGCACGTTTCTCTCCCCTTTCAGCCTGGTACAGGTCTTTATGCGCTTACATTACAGTTTCAGCCATTTCAGCCAGGCTACGCCCATGGCAAAGAAAAGAGCCATGAACCCCGCCAGATAGAGCAGACGAATGCTGAGGTCAATATCTGAGGCTTCTGCATGACGGCGAGGATCTCCGATCGTAGGCTTAAACACCTCCTGGCCAAAATACTTATGGCTGCCGCCCAGCTGAAGTCCCAGAGCACCTGCGACGACAGCTTCTGTCTGCCCTGAATTAGGGGAGGCGTGCTTCAGGCGATCCCTCTTGAAAATCTTCCAGGCTGACTTTATGTCGAGTCTCAAAAACGGGCAGGCGAGCAATAAAAGCAAGGCCGCCAGGCGCGAGGGCAGGAAATTAAGGACGTCGTCACATTTGGCCGAAACTTTGCCGAAATCTTTGTAACGGGCATTTTTATAGCCGATCATTGAATCGAGGGTATTGACGCACTTTAGAAAAAACATGCCGGGCAGATCAAAGAGACAGAGAAAAAAGAGCGGGGCCATCACCCCATCAGCAAAGTTTTCGGCAACTGTTTCCACTGCCGCTTTACAGACTTCCTCCTCACTTAATTCAGCGGTATCCCGGCCAACGATGCGGGAAAGGCTTTGCCGTGCAGGAGGAAGGCCCTGCTCTCGCAGCTTGAGAGCGACCGCTCCGGCTTCGTCCGCCAGATCTTTTAAAGCCAGGAGCTGCCAGCAGAGGAGCAGACGGGCAAAAAACCAGAGAGGCAGGCTAAGGCGAAAGAGCAGCCAGAGAAAAGCCGTAAGGAAGAGAGTCAGTCCTGCCGGCAGCGCAAGTCCCATCAGAAATCCTCTGGCCAGGCGCTGACGTTCAGAAAGAAGAGGTCGATTCAAAAGGCGCTCGAGCGTGGCAATGATTTTTCCGATCAAACGTATGATATGGGGCCAGCCCTGGGGATCGCCCAGTAAAAGATCCAGCCCAAAAGCAAGCAGGATCGTGACGGGCAGGGTCATGGAGGCCATTTGAGAAAGAGAAAGTCCGAAATTCATGCTTTACTCTCACTTCCCTTCCAACAGGCGACAGGAGCTGAGTTGTCCAGAACTCAGCTCGCCAAGCAGGGTGAGAGACTCCCCTTCTTTGAGCATGAAACGATAATAGGCCGCGTTTTCCAGGCCGCTTCCGTCCCTATCTTGTCTTGCGTCGACAAGTTCCGGAAAACGCTCTGCGAGTTGATGCAGAAGCTCCATGATGCTTCCCCCATGCATAAAGAGTGCAAAACGTGCAGAATCTGAGCCGCTGAACTCCGACGCCTGGGTTACAGACAGGCTTAGATCAATACAACTCAGAACTTTTTCAAAGCCTGCAGTGATGCGTGCCGCAAAGGCCTCAGCAGGCTCCATGTGAAAGGGTGCACTCTGACCCGAGCTGGCAATCCAGCTGCGATAATCAGCATTGTCTTTCATCTCTTCCCAGGTTTTGCCTTCAAGGCTGCCAAAATCACGTTCCCAGAAGTCAGGAATGAGAAGAGGAGAAAATTCAGGAAAATAAATGGCCGCCGTTTCCTGACAGCGCTTCGCCGGTGAAGAAAACAAGAGCGTAAGCGGCAGGTTCTGACGCTCCTTTTCACGCCGCCTGAGCAGGGCTTCCCTGCCCTGGGGAGCAAGCGGACAATCGCGGCGGCCCAGATATTCTTTGCGAAGATTGGGCTCGCTTGCACCGTGGCGGTATAGTTTGAGGATAAAGCTCCTGCGTTCATCGGAGGCTGCTGAAAGTGAGTCTCGGGCAGCATCGGAGATCTCGTTGTAAGAGCTTTCATTTGTCGACATAAGAGCCTTTGCAGCCGGTGAAGAGCCGTCAGTTTCTGCGAAAAGCGGGACCTCAGCGCCTTTCAGGCAAAGACCCTGGCCTGCAAAAACCCTGTCCACTCGTTCGGCTCTTTGCGCAAGCCACCTCAGCGCCTTGCCGTTGCGCTCGCGCAGAACTCGCAGCTCTTTATCCAGAGGGACAATGCCGCAACCTCGTTCTTCAAAGAGGAGGACAAGCGGTCGATTTCCCGAGCGTTTCTCTGCGTCTTCGACTTTTTCTGCCAGCTGCTGCAGAACGATATGGTCATCTGCACACGGCTGTGCATCGAGCCAGCGCTCCAGGCCTTCGACCAGGCAATACGGCTTATCCCCTTCGGATTCAGAGCTTTTATATGCCGCAGCCTTAGCTTCAGAAAGAGCAGCACTCAAACATTTTTCGGCATATTCTTTTTTTCCTGAAGCCGCGCCACCAAAAATCAAAAAGATCATCTTCTATTTTCTCCTCAGGGTAAACACAGGGCGTAGAGGCCTAATTCTAACGTTTCTGCCACACAGAGAAAAAAGCCAGCAAGATCGCCGGTGATGCCCCCGTAATGACGTCTGAAATAAGTCGCCGAAAGAACGGCAAGAGGCAGTATTCCGCTGACAGCAATGAGCCCTGAAAATGAAGCGGTAAGACCAGACACTAAGGTAAAAACAAGGCCTTCCAGGAGAAGAATGACTTTTTTCTTTTCATCCGCAGGATTTTTCACCAGGCCCAACATTCCGCTGGCACGGGCATAGGGCAGGGACAGGGAAAGATATCCCGAAGCACAGCGTCCGGCGGCCAGAAAACTGGCCAGAACAAGAGTCAGCCTCCAGCCTGAACTTCCAGGAAAGAGAGGCAGGCTGCGTTTCAGAATTTCAGATAAAGCTGCAAATTGACTGAGCAGGAGCAAAATCACAGAAATGATCGCCATGGGGCCGGCATGGGGGTCTTTCATAATGCGCAGTTCTTCTTCCCTGCCACGGCGTGAATAAATCGCATCCGCCGCATCGGCAAAGCCGTCAAGATGGATACCACCAGTGAGCATAAACTCACCAAGGAGGAAAAAAGCGGCAAGCAGAAAGGGCTTCTGTGAAAAACTCAGGCACATGAGCAGGAGCCCAAGCAGGAGTCCGATGACAAAACCCACCAGGGGAAAGGTCAGGAGAACATGAGGGGGCGTTTCATTACCAAAGTTTTGTGGCACAGGGATACGGCTGTAAAATGAAAAAGCTGCCAGGACTGAGTTTTTCAGCTCCTTAAGCGTCCTGCCGAAAAGGCCTGCTAACACCTGTTGATCTTTATTCTTTTTACTGTGCACCATCACTTATACTTCCTCATTAATCCCCCGCAACGTTGAGATCAGCAGCGGGAATCCGGCTGTAACTTCACAGCAAAGTCCATCCCTGCGTTCGGCCAAAGCTGTGTGCAGGGCGCCCATGAGCCTGATCCATGACCTCGTCCCTGCGTCATAATCCAGAATATCCGAGGATATATCGTTGCTCACCAGAATGAGCAGGCGGCATTTTTCCATGAGACCGTCCAAATCCCTGAGTATTTTAAACTTGAGTTTTTCCACCGAAAGCTCAGGCAACTCTTTGACATCGTCCCGGAAAAGTTCGTTGGCCACCAGATTTCCCAGACATTCAAGAAGAAGGACCGATCCCTGGGGAATTTCAGAACCCAGCTCTAAAAGGTCACGAGCTTTTTCCACATCCCTGAAGCCTTTACCCGCACGCTGTCGGCGGTGTCTGGCGATACGCTCCAGATTTTCGCGATCCTCTCCCGCCTCCATCGTGGCGAGATAGACGAGGGGCGCCGTGAAACGCTCAGCCGCCTCCTGCGACCAATCTTCTGCAAGAGCTGATTTGCCGCTCTTGCTGCCGCCGATAAGCAAAAGAAAGCGTTGGCTTTCCAATGGAATCGTCAAGCGTTCACAGCAGAGAAAATCCTTATTCTTGTTGTGAGCTTTTGGCAGCAAAATCTTCATAGGCTTCAACATGCCCCTCCGCAAAGCGCGGAAGCTCGTTCAAATCCTGCAGTGCAGCTTCCAGGAGCGGGATCAGGAGGATCGCCCCGGAACCTTCTCCCAAAGCGATATCAAGATCCAGAACGGCTTTGAGATTTAAGACTTTGGCTACCGCTGCAGCGCCTTTTTCTCTCGCCACATGAGTGGGAATCAGGAAGGCCTGGCTCTCAGCTACGAGACAAAACGCGCAGAGGGCTGCAGCGTAGGAAATAAGACCATCGAGCAGAACCGGAACGCGAGCCTCTGCGGCACCAAGATAGAGACCGCAGAGGGCAGCAATATCAAGTCCGCCTACGGCGGCTAAAGCAGCCAGAGGATCTGCAGGCCCCAGCTTCCGGGACGCCAGAGCCTCACCAATGACTTCACTTTTGTGACGATAGGCCTCATCCGAAAGGCCGGAACCCCGGCCACAGATTTTTTCAGGTGAGCATCCCAGCAAGGCTGCGATCAGCGCCGTCGAGCTACTGGTGTTGCCGATACCCATCTCGCCGCCAACAAGCAGCCTGACCCCTGCGCGGGCCGCTGCCCGGGCGCATTCGCGGCCTACAGCGAGAGCCTCAAGAGCTTGCTCCCGGCTCATCGCATCCTGCCGCCGAAAGCTATGTGTTCCTTCGGGCATGATTTTATGAATGAAAACTTCAGCTGCACCCGGCTCTTCCTCTCCACGATAATAACGGGCACCTAAGTCAACTGGAATAAGGTCAAGGCCAAAACTTTCGCTCCAGAGTTTTACCGTACACTTGCCCTCATTGATATTGCGCAGCACCTGGGCGGTCACTTCCTGTCCGGTCTGACTCACCCCTTCTGCGACAATGCCGTTGTCCGCCACAAAAATAAAGGCAGCGCGTGGACTGATCTCCGGGCTCTTCTGCCCGCTCGCACCTGCCAATCGGCAGATCAGTTCTTCCAGGCGGCCCAGGGAATAGAGGGGTTTGCAGAGGTCCTGCCACTGCGCCCGGCAGGCGGCAGCAGCTTTTTTATCCGGCAGCAGGGCGGTATGCTTTAACTCACTCAGCCAGGTACTGCACTCCACGGCAGAAAATTTAAAGCCTCTGAGGTCACCAAGGATCTGCTCTTTTAATCCCGTCTTTTCACCAGGCTTTTCAAGCGGCCAGTTTTCACTGATCTTTTTATCACGCATAAGGATGACTGCCTATCATAGCTTAAAAGAAAGCCCGCTTCTTCTGGGCCTCATATTTGGCCAGAGCTGCCTCAAAACGGCCGTTACAGTCCAGCATGGCTGCAGAGATATCGTGCAGCTCACGTTCGCGAAAATCCGGGTGAAGTTTCTGCACTTCCGGACTCTCTGCGTAGGCCAGCAGCTCGGAGCTCCCATTTAGCCAGTCCTGTGGCAGTTCACGTTCCAGACGGCTGTGCCAGAGTTCTTCGAGCTGTGGCAGGCGTTTCGCCGCAACCGCAAAAGAAAGCTCTCCCCGATCAATGCGCCGGGCCAGAGCAGAATCTGCATCGCGCCCTTCACAAATGCAGAGAATTTTTTCTTTATGACAAATTTGTCCCAAAGCAAGATCGGCCTCAGGATCTTCACTGGCCGCAACAAGACAAAAAGGTCGCGCGGGTCCATGGATCAAATGAAGTAAAAGCTCCGGCGTGAGCTCCCCACGAACAAAGCCCAGTTTATCCGGATAAAGTTTCTGTAAATCGGCAAATTCAGGGATAAAATCGCGGCTCCAACAGCTCACTTCTGCACCGGCTTCTGCTAATATGCCTGCCTTTTTAAGAGCTTTTTCGCCACCTCCAGTCACGATCACCGGCAGGGACTCTAACTCAAGAAAAAATGCACACTCTGACATGTCTATGCTCCTCACTGCTTCTTTGCCACATAAAATCGGGCCAATTTCATTTTAGTTTAGCAGAATAAGTCTTGCTTTTTCTCATATAAGTAATGACATCAAGACGTGTCTCGCCGTTAATTTTTGAGAATATCGCAGCTCAATTCCAGCATCTGTATGGCCAGGCTATGTAAGTCTCCCAGAATGTTATAGAGGCCATCCTCCGAAAGAACGCCACAGCTCAAATCCTCCGGGAAATCTTTGGAGTCCGAAAAGTTCTTGTCCTCCCACCACTCACTGCCACCATAATATTGGCTCAGTTCCCTGTAGGAGGGTTCCACTTCCGCAAATTTATCCAGAGCCGCCTGAAACGCCTCAGCACCCGCTGCGAGCAGATTTGCCTTCGTTTCCATCGCTCTGATTCTTGCCATTTGCTTTTCTTTGCTGGAATCTTTTTCTGTCGTCATATTTCTTTAACCTTTCAAAGATGGAATAAAACTCAGCCCGGCAGTCTCCGCGTCGTTGTGAGCAAGCCAGGCCCATTCGTTACGCTTAAAGGAGCGTGAAGAACACGAGAACCAGAATTCCCAGTACAATGCGATAGTAAGCAAACGCTTTGAAATTATGCTTTTGCACGTAGCTGATGAGAAAACGCATCGTCAGAATGGAAATAATAAAAGCGCTGAGGCAGGCCACGAGCAAAATCACGGTCTCTATGGCCCGGGGCTGATAATTGAGCCGAATTAATTTTAACAGGCTCGCTCCGAGCATAACCGGAAGAGCAAGCAGGAAAGTAAATTCAGAGGCCACTTTACGGCTCACACCGAAAATCAAAGCCCCCAGTATGGTGGCGCCGGAACGCGATACCCCGGGGAATACTGCTGCCAGCACTTGAAAAAGCCCGATAATCAGAGCCAATGACCAGCTCATTTCGTTTAGCGTCAGGATGCGGGGATGTTTGTCTTTCAGCGCCTGCTCCACGATGATAAAGAGAATGCCAACGACAATTAAGGCAAGAGCGACAGGAAGGGGTTTATAAAAAGTATTTTCGATGAGCGTGTCAAAAAACAGACCCACGATAGCCGCTGGAATGCAGGCAAGCAGTAATTTCGCCCAGAGCACAAGAACATCCGGGCGCAGGAAAGAATATTTTCTCCGGCCTTTCATGGTCTGCGTCTGGCGAGACGAAGCTCTCGAATGTCGCGGTGGAAAGGCGTTCGCACCTGGCTTCGGACCATCCAGCGGCTGATAGCGATAAGGGGTCCTGCCAGATTGCGGCCGCTGTTGCGGTCGGACAGGCGGGCGATTTTCCAGGGCATGAACCAGGGGCTGTCGAGGCTTGCCGAAAGGCCAGATGACCGACCAATAGAGCAGCGGCACAGCCATGACGGCTCCCAGCTGAATCACAATGCGGAAAGCCGAGCCAAAGGCCGCTGACATGCGCAGAGGTAAGATCGCCTCAAGCAAAATGAGATGCCCGGTTGAACTAATGGGGAGCCATTCACTGACCCCTTCGACAATTCCATACACAATTGCCGTGAGAATGCGGCTGATAAAGTCTGTCACTGGATCCATCGTCTGCCTCCGAGCTTATGCGTTAAGCTGATATGTTCTCCTGATTATTTAATTATAGAGAAGGCCGAAGAGCTAAACAAGCTCATGCTATAATGCAGTTTATGAGCCATAAACGTTTACATTCTTCTATGACCTTGCTTAACATGGTGGGTTGGCTACTCTTTTTGCTCTACCTTTGCTGCGTATTCTCACTCTTACTTTTTAAAACGCTCCCCTTTATGCAGCCTCAGCAACTGTCACCTTATCTAACCCTTCTGGACCCTCAGGTGGGCGAAGCCATTAACATAAAACCATTACACAGCATTCGTCTCTTCTCGCAGCTTTTAGAACCGGGTAGCCCACATTTCCATCTGGCGCTTTTGAATCTCCTCGGCAATCTCCTTATTTTTCTTCCCTATGGTTTTCTGGGTAGTCTGCTTCTGAGAAACAAAGGTCGTTTCCGGCTCTTCTTTTCCGGCCTTTTTTGTATCCTCCTGATCGAATTTTTACAATTGCTGACAGGCATCGGCGTCTGGGATATCGACGATATTCTGCTCAACACCCTGGGCCTCTGCCTGGGCCTCATTCTGGCCAAACCATTCAAAGCCCTCGGGAGTCGACGCCGAAGGACTCTTTAATCTTGATTCCAACTCCAGGCGCCGGGAAGCTGCTTGAAAATTATTGTGAATGCGTTAAAATCGTTTCAAGTGATAAATAATGCAGAATATTATGCGCTCTGAAGGGGTTTTATTTTATCGAAAAATCAGCTGATTTGACCTACAAAAGAGCATGTATCGCGGCTAATTATCATAGGAAATTTCGATAGCTTACGCCAAGAGCATAGATTGAGGCAGCACGTATGGCAGAAATGAGTTTAAGGCAGCTTGAAGTTCTGGTTGCCGTAGTTGAGACGGGTAGTTTTACAGAAGCTGGTAAGCGCCTCTATCTTGCGCAATCAACCATTTCCGGCCATATCAGAGAACTTGAAAATGCACTTGGCGTTCGCCTTTTTCGACGCGAGGCCAAGAAAAATGTCCGCCTGACCAGTTCCGGCCGCGGAGTCTACCGTTATGCCAAGGATATTCTCGCGCGCTGTAAAAAATTAGAATCCGAGATGGAATTTAATGAAGACCGTGAGCTTTTAATCGGTGCTTCAACCGTGCCGTCGCACGCCCTTATTCCCTCCTGGCTGACTGCTTTCAGCAAAGAGAATCCCGACTGCTGCTGTCGTCTTCTTGCCGGGGATTCTACACGTACCCTACAAAAGCTTCTGGACAATGAAATTCAACTGGCTTTTGTGGGACAAACGATCCACCGTTCCAGTCTCGAGTCTGTGGCCGTTGCAGAAGATCGTCTGGTTCTGATCACCGAAAACAGCGAGCGCTTTCGCCGTCTGAAGCAGGATGGCGTGCCGGGAAGTCAACTCCTGTCCGAGCCGCTTATCCTCCGCGAAGAAGGTTCAGGCACTCTGAAACGTATTGAAGAATACCTTGAAGAACTCAATGTCGATGTCCTTTCCATGCGCGTGCGCGCCCGTATGGAGCTTTCCCGCACCATTATTGCCTCGGTGCGAAGGGGGATGGGCGTTTCCATCATCTCCAATCTGCTTGTGGAAGAAGATGTGCGGCGCGGCACTATCCTGCAATTTGAGCTTGAAGATCGTCCGCTGTCCCGTAAATTCTTTATGCTGCGTGATCGCAAAGAGGCTCCAACCGCTCTCGCAGAAGCTTTTTGGAACTTTGTCCTGACTCACTCCCAGGAAGATCTGAACCTGCAGGAGACCCCACAACCGTCTATCTAAACAGGCAGCACTGAAATAAAAAAAGGAGCGATCTCTTTTCGAGACCGCTCCTTTTTATGTGCTTCATCTTTTTATGAGATGCCGTTCATAGCCGATGGCTCTGAGCCGCTGTTCATAGTCAATGGCATGAAGCCACTATTCATAGCGCCGGGCTTTCCTGGTCGCCTGAAAAGCTTGGCTTATTTCTTATCGAAATACTGCTTCAGATCGGTACTGCGATACTCGCGGGGATTCCGGATCTCGGACTGAGCAGCTGCCAGTCTGGCAATCGGCACACGGAAAGGCGAGCAGGAGACATAGTCAAAGTTGAGGCTATGGCAGAAGGCGATGGAATCGGGCTGACCGCCGTGCTCACCGCAGATGCCCAGATGGACTTCAGGCTTGACTTCACGGGATTCTTTGGCACAGATTTCCATGAGGCGTCCAATACCAACCTGGTCGAGGATCGCGGTCGGGTCGTTTTCAAAGATACCCTTTTCGTAGTAGGTTTCGAGAATCTTACCAGCGTCGTCACGGGAGAGGCCGTAGCCCATCTGGGTGAGGTCGTTGGTGCCGAAGCTGAAGAAGTCAGCCTGCTGAACCACCTCTTTAGCAGTCAGGGCCGCGCGGGGAATTTCGATCATCGTGCCGACATGGTATTTCAGGCTCTGGCCAGATTTTGCGATAAGCTCGTCTGCCACCTTGCAGATGACGTTGCGGACAAAAGCCAGCTCTTTAGCGCAGCTGATCAGCGGAACCATGATCTCCGGGAAGACCTTGACGCCATCTTTCTGGACCTTAAGAGCCGCCTTGATGATGGCCGCGGTCTGCATTTCGGCGATTTCCGGATAGACGATGGAAAGGCGGCAGCCACGCAGGCCGAGCATCGGGTTAAGCTCGTGCAGATCCTTAACCACCTGCTGCACGTCCGCAAGCTTAATACCCATGGAGTCCGCAAGTTCTTTCATTTCAGGTTCGGTATGGGGCAGGAACTCATGGAGAGGCGGATCCAGGAGACGAATGGTCACCGGGAAGCCGTCCATGGCCTGGAAAATACCCTCAAAGTCGCCCTGCTGGATCGGTTCGATCTTGGCCAGCGCATTGCGGCGTTCTTCTTCTGTCTTCGCCAGGATCATGCGGCGGAATTGGAAGATGCGGTCTTGCTCAAAGAACATATGTTCAGTACGGGTAAGGCCGATACCACCTGCGCCGAGTTCACGGGCCTTCCTGGCATCATTGGGTGTGTCAGCGTTGGTACGGACACTCATCTGTCGAATCTCATCAGACCAGTTCATGATCGTCTCGAAATTGCCAGAAATCTCTGCAGGAACGGTCGGGACCAGGCCTTCATAAACCTGGCCGGTGGAGCCATCGAGGGACATTTCGTCAAATTCATGATAGACCTTGCCGCCAATGGTGCAGGTCTTGGCTTTCTCATTGACAGAAGCTTCAGCACAGCCGGAGACACAGCATTTGCCCATACCGCGGGCGACCACGGCCGCGTGAGAGGTCATGCCGCCGCGCACAGTGAGGATACCCTCGGAAACATTCATGCCCACGATATCTTCGGGAGAGGTTTCGAGGCGGACCAGAATGACCTTCTTACCGGCCTCTTTGGCCACTTTAGCGTCCTCTGCGGTGAAGACGATCTGGCCGGCTGCTGCGCCAGGAGAAGCCGGCAGGCCTTTGGCAATCTTCTTCGCGGCTTTCAGAGCCTTTTGGTCAAACATCGGATGGAGCAAGGCATCCAGAGTGTTGGGATCAATCTGCAGGAGGGCCTTTTTCTTGTCAACCAGGCCTTCATTGACCATATCCACGGCAACGCGCAGCGCAGCCTGAGCCGTACGCTTACCATTGCGGCACTGCAGCATGAAGAGCTTGCCTTTTTCGATGGTGAACTCAATGTCCTGCATATCGCCATAATGTTTTTCGAGCGTGTTGATGACGTCCACAAACTGCTTGTAGACCTCGGGCAGCTGCTCTTTCATGTGATCGATATGGAACGGTGTACGAATACCTGCAACAACGTCTTCGCCCTGGGCATTCATCAGATATTCACCGTAAATGCCAGGTTCACCGGTGGCAGGGTTACGGGAGAACGCCACGCCGGTGCCGGAATCTTCGCCCATGTTGCCGTAAACCATTTCCTGAACGTTGACGGCCGTGCCCCAGTCAGAGGGGATGTTGTTCATATGACGATAGTAAATGGCACGATCATTCATCCAGCTGCGGAAAACGGCTTTAACCGCTTCAATCAGCTGTTCCCTGGGTTCCTGCGGGAAGGCTTCACCTTTCAGTTCGGCGTAGCGGGCCAGGCTGCGTTTGGCCATTTCCTTCATATCCCCGGCATCGAGCTCGGTGTCCATTTCAACACCCTTCTGCTTTTTCAGATCGTCGAGAATGGCCTCAAAATTATTTTTGTCGATGCCCATGACGACGTCAGCGAACATCGTGATAAAGCGGCGATAGCTGTCATAGGCAAAACGGGGGTTACTGGAAAGCTCGATAAGACCTTCGACCACTTCGTCATTCAGACCGAGGTTGAGAATCGTGTCCATCATACCCGGCATGGAAGCACGTGCTCCGGAACGTACGGAGACCAGCAGCGGATTGTGCTTGTCGCCGAAGACCTTGCCCGTCTCCTGTTCCATTTTTTTAAGGGCTGCAAAGATCTGATCATTGATCTCCGGGCTGATCTCACGGCCATCCTTGTAGTAAGCCGTGCAGGCTTCCGTGGAAATGGTAAAGCCGTGCGGCACAGGCAGGCCAATATTCATCATCTCACAGAGATTGGCGCCTTTACCTCCAAGGAGGTTGCGCATGGTGGCATTACCTTCCTTAAACATGTATACAAACTTCGTCATAAAATTCCTCCATTTCAATTTTTCCTATTTCAGCTTATATTCCAGAAGCATCACAGTGTTGACCTGTTGCAGCCTTCGGGAAACCCTTGTCTCGGCTCATATCAGGGTCAGCCGCAGACCCCTGCCTGCCTGTCGTGTTGCTATTGCAGCTACCGGACGGGAGGTCTTTCGCTTACTTTGCCTGCTTAAAGAGGTCTCGTTGAGGACCACACAGATCAAAGATCAAATTTCCCTTCAAAGTAAGCCTCCAGCTCACTGATGGGAAGGCGGATTTGTTCCATACTGTCACGTTCGCGAATGGTCACCTGCTGATCTTCGACGCTGTCGAAATCGTAAGTGACGCAGTAAGGCGTACCGATCTCGTCCTGGCGGCGATAGCGTTTGCCGATGGACTGACGGTCATCAAACTCAACCGTGCCGGACTTGCGCAGGCGGGGCATAAGCTCGAGAGCCTTTTCACTCAGTTTAGCTGAGAGAGGCAGGAGAGCAATTTGCACCGGCGCCATAGCAGGATGAAAATGCAGGACCGTGCGGGTCTCTTTTTCCAGCTCCTGTTCATCGTAAGCGGCACAGAGCAGCGCGAGGAAGAGGCGCTCGACGCCAACGGAAGGTTCTACCACGTAGGGCAGATACTTTTCATTGCTTTCCGGATCAAAGTAGCGCAGATCCTGTTTGCTGATGTCCATGTGCTGGTGCAGATCATAATCTGTGCGATCGGCCAAGCCCCAGAGCTCACCCCAGCCAAAGGGGAAGGCGAACTCAAAGTCGGTCGTGGCTTTCGAATAAAAAGAAAGTTCTTTTTTATCATGATCTCTCAGGCGCAATTTATCTTCTGGAAGGCCCAGGCGCAGGAGAAAATCATGGATAAAGCTGCGCCAGTATTGGAACCACTCGAGGTCTGTCCCTGGTTTGCAGAAAAATTCCAGTTCCATCTGCTCAAACTCTCTGGTACGGAAAATAAAGTTTCCCGGAGTAATCTCATTGCGGAAAGATTTGCCAATCTGGCAAATGCCGAACGGCAGTTTGCGGCGGGACGTTCGCTGAACGTTGCGGAAGTTGACGAAAATGCCCTGCGCCGTCTCAGGCCGCAGATAGATTTCCGCCTGCGAGCCCTCCGTCACGCCCTGAAAGGTTTTAAACATCAGATTGAACTGACGGATATCCGTAAAATCATGTGAGCCGCAGTTCGGGCAGGGAATGCCATCACGGCGAATGATGGTCAGGAGTTCCTCGTTAGAAAGACCCTCAACCTGAATCGTCTCTTCTTTATCGCGGTAAAAATTTTCGATAAGATTGTCAGCGCGAAAACGGCTGTGACAATCCCGGCAGTCAATCAGGGGATCAGAAAAGCCGCCCACGTGGCCAGAAGCACGCCAGACTTCAGGATTCATAAGAATCCCGCTGTCCAGTCCCACCGTGTGTTCATTTTCCGTTACAAAGAAACGCCACCAGGCATCCTTGATACGGCGCTTAAGCTCAGCTCCATAAGGACCATAATCCCAGGAATTGGCGAGGCCTCCGTAGATCTCGGATCCCGGATAGACAAAGCCGCGGTTTGTCGCCAGAGCCACCAGCGTATCCATTGTGAAATCAGCAGGGTTCATCTCAGATCTCCGTTTTCTCGTCAACCTCAGAATCGGAGGCTTCTCGCTCCAGTGCTTCCTCAGCCGCTTCATCATTAGCCAGGGCCTCAGATTCTTCGCTGTGGCGGCCAATAAGACGAATCAGCTGCTCCGTAAATTCACGGGCGGAATCCTGGCTGCTCGCATCAGCCATAGCCGCTTCGCGCTCCAATTGTTCGCGAACCGAATTGTTGCTGTTATCCTGACGCTTATTTTCTTCCAGAAGAGCTTCCTCGCGCTTCTGCTTGGCCAGGATCTCGGCTTCGAGTCTGGCAGCTTCCACTTCCGGACGCAGCGGAACGGTAACCTCATGCTTGCCGATGAGAATTTTCAGCGTGTGCTTCGTCAGTTCTTTAGCCGCCTCTGTGACCACATTCGTCAGGTCCTCATTTTCTTCAGTCATGGGCTGTGCCCCATCAATAAGCTGGCGGGCACGTTTTGCCGTAATCATGGCCAGGACATAGCGATTATCCACATAGGGCAATAATTCTTCAATCGGTGGATCAACCAACATGGTATCTTACCTCCTCAAATCATCCAGGAAGCGGTCTCCCTCTTCCAGTAATTGATCTATTCTCAGCTTTTCTCTGTCGCTGCGGCAGCGTTCTGCCGCCATGATCGCGGCCAGAGTTGCAGCCGTGTTGCTTAGTTCTTTATTCACCAGGACATAATGGAAGCGCGGAGCCAGTCTGATTTCTGCTCTGGCCTTTTCCAACCGCTTCAGGAGCTGTTCCTGATTCTCCGTGGCACGGCCCAGAAGGCGGTCACGCAGGGTTGTCATATCCGGTGGCAGGAGAAAAACGGAAACTGCAGCCGGGATCTGTCTCATGATCGCCAGACTTCCCGCTACAGTAATATCAAGAACGACATCTCTTCCATCACGGATCTTTTCCAGTATAGGGCCCTTAGGCGTTCCATAAAACTGACCGCAAAATTCATCGTGTTCGAGAATTTCGCCCTCATCTATTTTTTCCCGAAATTCATCCTGACTGCAATAAAAATAGGAAATTCCTTCTTTTTCACCCGGACGAGGGGGGCGTGTCGTCATCGAAACAGACACCCATAGATCTGGATCAAGCTCCTTCAGGCGAGTGATCGAACTGCCCTTGCCCACTCCTGATGGACCGGAGATACAGAGTAGAACTCCTTCTTTCTGGCGCGGATCTGAACTCATGCTTTAACCTCCGCTGCAGCCTCAGGAAGATCGCTCATGTTTTTCATAAGAAGCTCCGGACTGAGGGCAGAAAGCAGCACATGATCGGAATCCATCAGCAAAACCGAACGTGTTTTGCGCCCGGCAGTGGCATCAATGAGGGCGCCGCGATCCCGCGCCTCCTGAATGAGACGGCGAACAGGAGCCGCATCGGGTGCGACCACAGCGACCAGGCGGACAGCCGAAGCAAAGCTGCCAAAACCTGTTGAGAAAAAGCTCGTCTCACTTAATTTCAATAAAACTGCCTGTCTTTCCCGGAGTCCACGAGCTTTTTATAATAAAAAGCAGCTGCTCCGGCTTTTTCTAAAAATAGAACTTCTCGCAAAATCTCGGGAAAGCTCGCGTTTCATGCAAATGTCGCGCATTCCCGCTTCCTAAGAATAACAAAATGCCGGGTGTCTGACCAGTATTTTAAGAAAAATTCGACAAGATGAAATGATCGTTTCGGAGAAAGGCCTGAAGGGCTTACAATTGCACAAAAATGCCTTATTCGAGGTTTTGTATCTGCTCGCGCAATTGTTCAACCAAGGTCTTCGCTTCAACGACGAGGCGCGTCATTTCAAGGTCATTGCACTTTGAGCCTGTCGTATTGCACTCTCGATTCATTTCCTGAATAAGAAAATCCAATTTTTTCCCTGCCGGCTTATCCTGACTGAGGATAAAACGGAACTGATCCAGATGGCTTTTCAGCCGGGTCAATTCTTCACGGACATCTGCTTTATCCGCAAAAATCGCGATTTCAGCCGCCACGCGCTGTCCATTATAATATTCCTCGCGCTGGTCACCAAGCAGCTCCTCAACCCGGGCCAGAAGTTTACGGCGATAGATTTCCGGTACCATAGGCGCCTTTTCGCTGAGGGCTTTTACTTTTTCTTCAAGTTGATCTAAGCCTTTGAGAAGATCCCGACTCAGATTTTCGCCTTCTCTGCGGCGCATTGCATCAAAATCTTCAAGGGCCAGACTGAGGGTCCTGAGCGCCAGCTCCTGAACTTTTTCCGCATTGGCAAAGTCTTCCGAAATGCTGAAAACTTCTCCCTTTGAAGCCACAAACGCCAGTTTTCCTCCGGCCTCTTCGTGCAGCAGTTCCGCCAAACGCTCATAAGCCTCGCCATAAGCCCGGGCTTTGCTCTCATTTAGCAGCAACTGCGCATCTCCTCCGGCGGCATTAAAGTAGCTGACGCGCAATTCCAGCTTCCCGCGGGAAATGTGCTCCTTAATCAGGCTTTTCCAGCTGTTTTCATAAGCTTGCAAAAGCCCGGGCGCACGTAGATTGAATTCAAAATAGCGGGAATTTACGGAACGTAGCTCCATGTCCATGCTGAGTTCATCCACGCTCGCGTGGGCTCTTCCGTAAGCCGTCATACTTTTGGGCATAATCTTGATCTCCTTATCGATAATTTTATTTTTCCATGAGCAGCTGGACTTCCCAGGGCTGGAAGTTCAGGCAGTCCGCCGAAACCAGACTGTAAGAGACCCCATCGATTTCCTTTTGCCGGAAATTATACGGACTGTCACTTTGATGAATGTGCCCGAAAAACGCCTGCCTGGCCCCGGAATCACGAATCAGCGCCGTAAAGTCAGAAGCTCTCAGGTTTTTGCCAAAAGGCGGGTAGTGTGTGATGAGCAGCAGTTCCCGGCCCTCTTTCTGCCAGGGTAACGCAGCCTCCAGCGAGCGTTCAAGCCGCTCTTTTTCATGATCCAGAATTGTATGGTCAGACTCCGCGAAGCGGGAGTCGTCTGGCCAGAGCCACAAACGCGACCCGGCGACCACGGCGTTTTCGCCAACAGCCTCGGCTGTATTCTGTAAAAAGCGTAAACTGGAGAGTCCCTTTTCCTCAGCAAAGCGACGGAGTCGGCTGAGCGTCCCCCACCAGTAATCGTGATTGCCGCGCATTAAAATTTTTTCTCCGGGCAGGCTGTCAATGAGACGCAGATCTGCTTCTGCGTCACGCAAATGCATGGCCCAGGAGATATCACCGGGAATAAGCACGGTATCTTCCTGGCTAATCTTATCTTCCCAGGCTTCTTTCAGGCGCTGCACATGATTTTCCCAGCGCAGGCCGAAGCGCGACATGGGTTTATCCACCTTGTCGCCCTCACTCAGGTGCAGATCTGCAATGACGAAAATCTTCATGCTCTGGCCTCCGGGTGAAAGTGATGGTACACAGCCTCAGCCGTCTTTTCAGGCAGTCCGGCTACAGACTTTATATCCTTTAGCTCCGCCTCTGAGATGGCTTTCAGACTTTTAAAAGTTTTCATCATCTCGGCCCTGCGCCGGGGTCCTACCCCAGGTATTTCTTCCAATGACCAGCGCAGATTGCGCTTTTTAGCCAGTTTTTTATTGAGCTGACCAGCAAAACGATGGGCTTCATTTTGGATCGCAGTGAGCAGTCGGAGAAGGGCCAGGTCATGTTCACGCTCTTCCGGGCTCATTTTTGTTTCCTCCTGCTGACTGTGGCGCAGCACCAGCAGGCGATGATCCTCAGAGAGCAGGGCATGTGTGCGGTGGCGTTCGTCTTTGACCATTCCTCCAAGGCCAATGTCAGGAGCTTTCTCGCGCAGAAGTCCGGCCACCGCGGAAAGCTGCCCTTTACCGCCATCGAGCAGAATTAAATCAGGTCTTTCAGCAAAGCTCTGATCTTCAAGATGCTCTAATCTGCGGGACAACACTTCATGCATGGAAGCAAAATCGTTTTGGCCTTCAAAACTCTTAATTTTAAAATGGCGGTAGGCTGTCCGCCTGGGTTTTCCTTTTTCAAACACCACCATGGAGGCAGCGCGGTCGCTTTCGCCGGTATTGGCAATATCGTAGGCTTCGATACGCTGCGGCGCTTCCGCCAGGCCAAGAAAATCCCCAAGGCTGGCCAGCGCTTTCTCAATCTGGGCGTTCCCTCCGCCCATGAGGGTATGGCGTTGCAGGGATTCATGTGCATTTCGTGCCGCCATCTTCAACCATTGGGCCTTATGACCTCGCTGAGCCTGGTGCAGCCTGGCTTTTCTGCCGCCTGCCTTTTCCAGAAAAGATTCCAGCGAAGCATGATCTTCCGGTTGAAACGGGAGGATAAGTTCCCGGGGAATTTCGTGGCCGCGACCATAGTATTGTGTGATAAATGCGCTGAGAATTTCACTCTCAAGTTCTTCCTGATCCGGGAAAAAGAACGCTGCGGCGGAAATAAGTCTCCCTTCCCGGACTTTCAGAAGCTGCACGGCAATCTCTGAGCCGTTGCGGGCGAGGCCGAGAACATCGGCCTGATCGTTTTTCTCCGGAGAAACGATGATCTGACGCTCGTGGAGTTTGCGCAGAGCTTCCAGACGATCCCGGTAACGGGCCGCCTGTTCAAACTTCAAGTCTGCTGCCGCCTCCTTCATTTTGCTTTCAAAACGCTTGCTCAGATCATCCGATCGGCCTTCCAGAAAATCGATGATTTCTTCGCAGACGGCCCTGTAATCCTCCTGCGAAACCGTCCCCAGGCATGGTCCGATACATTTGCCGATGTGATAGTTGAGGCAGGGTCGTTCCTTGCCGATATCACGCGGCAAGACACGACGACAGCGCTTGAGCGGGAAAATTCGATAGATGGCATCGAGGGCACGCCAGAGATCACCGCTCAGATAAGGACCAAAATAGCGCACGCCCTCTTTTTGATCTTCACCCACATGAAAACTTTTAAGCAGACGCGGGTAAGGCTCATTCATCGTCAGTTTGAGGTAAGGGTATTCTTTATCGTCACGCAGGAGAATATTGTACTTGGGCTTGTACTGCTTGATAAAGTTATTTTCAAGAACCAGAGCTTCGAGCTCATTGCTGCAGACCACATATGAATAATCTTCGATATGCGAGATCATCGCCAGAACTTTGGCGCTGCCCTGGGGATTTGGCTGGAAATAAGAGTGCAGGCGACGGGGCAGATTGATGGCTTTGCCCACGTAAATCACAGTGCCCTCTGTGTCCTTCATCAGGTACACACCGGGTACTTCTGGAATCAGATCCAGGCGGGCATCAAAGGCTTCGAATGATCTTTCCATAAATAAAAAGCGCGTGCTTCCATATTCACAGAGAAGTGGAAAACGCGCTTTATCCTAATCCTTGTCCAAACTGAAGGCCCGAAAAAGCTGCGCCTCCAGAAACAAAACCTGCGGATGATCTTAATCGGCTTCGCGGGGATTACGAAGCCAGGCCATGATGGCCTCCAGCGCATCTTTTTCATCGGAGCCCTCGGCGATGACGCTGACCTCGTCGCCATTGTTCAGTCCCAGCGACATGAGGCCCAGGAGACTTTTGGCATTAGCTTTACGTTCACCACACTGAATGTGAATGCTTGACTGAAAATCAGAGGCTTTCTGGATCAGAAGAGCAATGGTCTTCATTTGAGCGGCTTCTTCAGTGTTCAAAATAAGGCTGTCCTTTAACATATCTACTCTTATTCCCCTTTCCCTGTCTTTCGTCTGATGAATTATCCTGAGTAAAGTCGTGATGTAACGGCTAACATACGGGTATACACGCATAAAGTATGCGAGGGCGCTCCCCCTTTGTCAAGAAATGATCTGCTTTTCCATGATCAGTGCATCTTCGCCTGTATCCGCATAATAACAGGAACGGCGTCCACAGACCTGAAAGCCGAACTTGCGATAAAGACCCAGCGCCGCCTCATTGCTCACACGAACTTCCAAAATCACCCGCCGATCTCCTCTCTGCTCAGCCTCATCACAGATTTTCTGCAGGAGCGCCGTAGCCAGGCCACGGCCACGAGCTTCAGGCAGGCAGGCAATATTCAGGATTTCCGTCTCATCGACCACTCTCTGGGCGCTGATATAAGCCAGAACCTCATCAGTTTCGCAGAGCAGGAAACGGGAAAAGGCATTATCTTCCAGCGCCGAGCGCAGAGCTTCACGGCTCCAGGGGATGGCAAAACAGGCCTTCTCGATGGCTTCAAGAGCAGGCAAATCCTGGGGCTGGGCGCTGCGAATGTGAGGACTTGTAGGCATATTTGTGATCTTCGCTTTCTTTTCGCTTTCAGCGCAGCTGTGCGTTGCCGCTCGCTTGCTTTGCAGCAGCCCCTCCGCATCTCGCTGGACACTGAATAAGCCCGCCGGGTCCGCCGACCCGAGCGATTGTGAGCAGAGCGAACTTTTGAGCGAGGGCGGCGGTGCCCGGGCGGGCGGGAGGTTGCCGCTCGCTTGCTCCGCAGCAGCCCCTTCTCGTCTCAGACACGCTCTCTCTTCAGTGCGGCTCCTGATGCTCCTGCATAGGGAACAGGATGCTCACTTTGCCGCGGTTGTGATCGCGAACTCGCTCGAAGGGGCTCTGCTGCGCGTCTCGCTGGTGACCAGTTAAGCGCGGCTCAGGCGCTCCGGCTGAGACAGCGCACAATAGTTCGCCTGGACATCTTCCCAGTGCCCTTCAGCGCCCTGGCCAAAGGCTTTGAGCGCCAGGCGCGCCACAGCGGCAGCATGCAGTGAGGTTGACGTTCCATCACTGATAATGAAAGGCCTTGCAGCCTCAGCTTCTGACGTGAGAACTTCCTTAGCCGCAGCGAGCATCGCTGCTGAACCGTCGCCGACAAGAGTGATGGGCTGCAGAGGAGACGTTTCGAGGCAAGCCTGAGAACGTTCCCGGGCAGGGGACTTTTCCTGTGACTGTGACAGGCAATCATGAATGTCGGCAATAAGGTTTTCGGCCTGGCGGTTTTTTTCCGGAAGCAGGGACTTTCCCTGATGATACAAAGTCGAATAGACCCGGCCTCCACGAGCGTCGATGACCGGCAGAACATAAGCGTCCTGCATAAAGGCTAAAGGCTCGGCAAGGGCGGCCAGTGAGGAGATTCCCAGCAGAGGTTTTCTGAGTTCCCAGGCGAGGGTTTTCATGCTTGCCAGACCGATGCGGATGCCTGTAAATGAGCCCGGACCTGTTGTGCAGGCGAGAAGATCAAGCTCCTGTAAACTGAGTCCGGAATCCTTTAGCAAGGTCATCACGGTCGGAAGCAAGGTTTCCGAATGGTTATAGCCCAGAAAACTCTGCCTTTCCCCAAGTATTTTCCCCTCCTCAGCGAGGGCGACGGAAAGGGCTTTTGAAGAAGTATCCACGGCTAAAACAAACATGAAAATCTCCTGATAATAATCGCTGGTTCAGTTTCACTTCACAATACGCAAAGGGCTTTATCTGCCAGCATCTCCTCATTCTTCCCTGCACGCATATGACACGAGGGTCTTTTCAATTTTGCATTTAAGCGCTGCAGGAATGGTTGGCGGAAAGTACAGATCTATCCGGCGGCTCTGCGGGGGCAATGCGTCCATCCACTCCTCACTTACCTGCTCATTTTCAGCAGCCATCACCGTCGGACAAAGCTCAATCAGCAGAGCTGTCCGGGGCAGGGCTTCGGCGACACGTTCCGGCCATTCGACTGCCGCGACGCAGCCGGGGCTGGGGTAGTCAGAAAAGCCAAGCTCAAACCACTCATTGGCCGAGCTGAGACGATAGGCGTCAAAATGTTGCAGACCAGGATGCGAAGCGTCACGGGCAGGCGGATATTCATTCATCAGAGTAAAACTGGGACTTTGCACCGGCTCGTTGATGTTCAGGCCGCGGGCCAGACCAGCGACAAAACATGTCTTCCCTGCCCCCAACTCACCCGCAAGCAAAAGCAGCTCTCCGCCCTGAAGGCAAGTTCCAAGAAGATAAGCGATCTGAGCCGTTTCCTCCGGGCTGGAAGAAAAATAAGAGGCGCGGGAAACCGCGCCTCCATAAAAATGACTTGCAAATTCCATCGCCGGTTCCCTTAACGTTTGGAGAACTGACTTGCTTTTCTGGCCTTTTTGAGACCGTATTTCTTTCTTTCTTTGACGCGGGAATCGCGGGTCAGGAAGCCGGCCTTTTTGAGCACCGTTTTGTTCTTTTCGGGATCAGCTTCAACGAGAGCGCGGGTAATGCCGTGACGAATCGCACCGGCCTGACCTGTAATCCCACCACCCTGGACATTGACAATAATATCGTAGGCAGCCTCAGTCCCCGTTGCATTGAGGGGCTGGCGAACAATATATTTCAGGGTTTCCATCTCGAAGTAAGTATCGATATCTTTGTCGTTGATCGTGATCTTACCCTGTCCGGGATAAAGACGCACGCGGGCAATCGCTTCCTTGCGACGACCAGTGCCATAGAAAAATTGATCCGATTTTGCCATCTTAGGACTCCTTTATCGATTAAAGCTCATATTTTTCGGGCTTCTGAGCTTCGTGATGATGTTCGCTTCCGGCATAGACCTTAAGCTTTTTGCCCATCTTGCGGCCGAGGCTGTTATGGGGAAGCATGCCTTTGATTGCATATTCCAGAATGCGCTCAGGATGCTTCTGCAGCATCGTGGCATAAGGGATTTCTTTCAGACCGCCCATATATCCGGAATGATGACGGTAAATCTTCTTTTCCGCTTTTTTGCCCGTCACCTGGATTTTTTCTGCGTTGATGATGATGACATAATCACCGCAATCCGCAAACGGGGTGTACTCAGGCTTTTTCTTGCCACGCAGAATCGCAGCGACTTCGGAGGCAAGGCGTCCAAGGGTCTGCCCCTCGGCATCTACCAGCCACCATTTGCGCTCGATTGTCTCGGCTTTCGCCATAAAAGTGCTCATCAGATACCTCCAAGCTTCGTTGCCGGTCATTCCTGCGGAACTTTCACCGCTGCCGGCCTATCACTCTTCCCGGCTACTGCCTGGACGAATAACATAAATAAACGCCCGAAGGCGCTTTAACAAAATAAGGCTTTCGCGCCCGTCTGTCAAGCAAAATTTAAAATACGCGATTCAATCGTCGTTTTTTGCGTTTTTTCTTCAAAATACTCGTTTTTACGCTTGAACAGATTTACGGCACAAGATCCTCGTTTCTCTCCCTGCCGACTTTGTATCGGGCAGAGCTGCAGCTCTGCTGTTTTTCCAAGTTCTTCTCTGAGCGCTTACTCTCTCAGATCAAACTTATTCCAGGAGCGACGCCGCCTGCGGCGGCTGATTGAAAAGTAAAGGCTCAGCATGAAATAGAGCAAAAGAAGCGAGAAAAGCAAAATCAGGATAATCAGGACCCAGCGCTTGACTGAGATGGTCGTCGGGTCACTTTCTTCTGCAGGCAGAGCGATTGGCGGCGGTGGCGCAAGTGAAGCGGAAGGTTCGGCAGTTACCACTGGCTCCGTCGCTACAGGGGCCACCTTTTGCGGATCAGGGAATGTCGGCCAGCCGTAAGTCAGCTTATCTTTTTCCCGCTCATCCTCGATTCGCGGCGCACCCAGTTTTTTGGCCCCTTCCTCGAGAAGGACCCGCGACATGATGACCGGGCCGATAAAAGAGTTCTCAGCAGAACCGAGGTAGTAGCCATTAAACATAATGGCGACGAGATGGCTGCCGTTGCTGGCCGTGGCCGAACTGGCGAGACAGCTGCCTGCAATATCCGTCATTCCAGGTTTGACGCCATTAAAAGAAAGAATGTACGGGGATTGCAAACCTGAATCGCCAAAGGTCACCAGGTAATTGCCGTTGATAATATAAGACCAGCCCGGAGCAGGATGCAGATTGGTTGGGGGAAGGCTGTAGGTTTTGCATTTGACAATCTCCTGGAAAACTCTGTTCTGCATGGCATGACGGATGATTTTTAGAAGGTCTGTGGCGGTCGTATAGTGTTCGTACGCTCCAAAGCCGCAGGGATCGACAAAATGCGTGTGTTCACAGCCAAGCTCCTGAGCTTTGGCATTGGCCAGGTCCATAAAGCCTTCTATACTCCCGCCGTAGGTTTCAGCAAGGGCATTGGCGACTTCATTGGCCGAACGCAGCATCATGGCATAGAGGCAGCTGATGGTCGGCGCGATCTCGCCAGGAAGAAAGCCAGCTGTCGAAGATTCTGCTGCCGGCATCTGGCAAGCACGTTCACTGAAATAGACGGGCTTCAGAGGATCAAAATCCGGATGCTCCAGCACCGTGAGGCAGGTGAGGATTTTCGTCATGCTCGCAGGATAAGCTTCCTGATCAGGATTCAGCGAGTAAAGGATTTCTCCGGTATCTGCATCCGCCACAAGATAAGATGAGGCTCCGATGTCGGCAAGGCTGGGCCAGGAATTTTCCGGTCTCGGCACATCCGCCAGAGCTTTCTCAAGGTCCGGCTTATTTGGCTCGATACTCGTCTCAGTGTCTTTATTCTCCTCTCCTGCCGTACCCGGATCAGAGCTTTCCAGGGCTGAACCCTGAGTTTTGTCCGACTCAGTCAGCCCTGCAGCCTGACTGTCTTCCAACTCAGTCGGGTCTGCCGGCTGAGGACTCCCCAGCTCTGGAGATACGTTCTCTGCTTGAACGACACAGTTCGTAGCCAGCAGCGAAAAAAAAGAAGAGACGAGCAGAAGACTCAGCAAAAAGCTGAGCAAAATCCTCTGCTGCTTGATTGAAAAGCGCGAAAAAAAGGCAGGGAAATTCTTCCCTGCCTTTTCCTCGCGAAATCTCAGGACTCCGCGGAAAAACATCATGATTCGAAACCACTCTTGCCGTGTCTGGTTTTCCACCAGGACCAAAGCGGTCCAGAGACACAGACGGAGGAATAAGTACCGGCAACTGTGCCAACGAGGATAGGAATAGCAAACTCGCGAATGCTTTCAAGGTCATAAATCAAGGCGAAAACGAGGGCAATGAATACGGCGACAAAAATGCAAAGCGAGGTGTAGATTGAACGGGACAGGGAGTGAGAGATCGCCTTATCGACAACTTTCTCAAAAGACTGCTCATCGCGGTATTTCGGCAAGTACTCACGAATGCGGTCATAAATAACAATGGTGTTGTTGATGGAGAAACCGAGAATCGTGAGAATGACGGCGATCAGGGTTTCATTGATCTCCGAACCGAAGATAATGAAGAAGAATGCCGCGAGCAAAATATCGTGGAAAAGCGCTATCAAGGCACAGACACCCGCCGACGGTCCGGACATCTTGCGGAAGGAGAACCAGACGTAAGCGATAATCAGGAAGGAGGCGATAACGAGGGCAAGAAGGCCATTGCGCAGCATTTCACGCCCGATACTGGGGTTGACCGCCTGCGAAGAAGACAGTTTGAAATTGGCATTCGGCCAGGCTTTGCGCAAAGTTTCCGTCATGCTGCTGAGCTCCTCAGGAGTGAGGGACTGCTGGCCTGCAACACTGACCACGAGGCGCGTACTTTCGTCAGAAATGCCCTTGCTGAGCTGCGTTTGAATGGACATATCCAGGGCATCACGCAGGGTTCTTTCCACTTCTTCTGCGGAGATCTCGCCATCATAGTCATAAGCGACAAGGCTGCCACCCTTGAACTGAATGGAAAGATGGATGCCAGACATGAGCGAAGCAATCAGGGAAAGCACCAGTGCTACGACAGCAATGGTAAAAAGAATCTTACGTTTGGAATTGAAAGCAAAAACTTTCTGACCCTTGTAATTTTTCGAGTAGCCATAGAGTTCCGGCTTACGGAATGCCTCAAAGCGTGACAGCGAGGAAATCATCCTGCGGGTCATCCAAACCCCGGTAATCCCGTTGAGAATAACGCCGGCAAGCAGCGAGTAACCGAATGAAAGCACGGTGCCCGAGCCAAAGATCATGAGCACAACACCCGCGATCGCTACGGTCACATTGCCGTCCATGACTGAAGAGAAGGCACGTGTAAAACCGTTATAGAGGAAGGTGTCCAGAGAAGCTCCGGTGTTGGCTTCTTCACGGATGCGCTCCGCCATAATAATGTTAGCGTCAACGCCCATGCCAATAGAGAGGATAATGCCGGCGATGCCCTGCAAAGTCAGGGTCTGCTGGGGAATGGAAATGGCCAGCAAAATCCCGATGACCTGGGCGGAAAGCGAAATACAGCCGACAAAGCCGGGCAGACGATAGCGCAGAAGCATGAAAATGCAGATGACAATAAAGGCAATGAGGCCGGCCTGACTCATGACGTGCAGAGAATTCTGGCCGAGTGAAGGGCTGATCGTCGAAGAAGAAGTCGCCTTCATGGCAAAAGGCAGAGAACCGCCGTTGATCTTAGCAGCCAGGTCAAACGCCTCTTCACGGGTAAATTTACCATTGATGGTTCCCGTTCCATTGGCGATGACATCCTGGACAACCGGGTTGGAAATCTGTTCTTCATCAAGATAGATGCCAAGGGGCTGTTTCAGATATTTCTTCGTCGCTTCGGCAAAGAGTTTTTTGCCCTCTTCATCAAATTCGAGCTGTACGATGGGCATGTTAGTGCGGGTGTCGATCGCGACGCCGGCGTTCTTGACGTTTTTACCGTCGACCAGAACCTTGCCATCGGGGCTTCTGAAAGTGAGCAAAGCCATCTCACCCAGTTCTTTTAAGGCTTTATCCGGGTTAAAATCCGTTTCATCCGAACGCCAGGGGAAACGCACGGTGATGCGCGACGAGGTAGGGCTGGTGATGACTTCACGGTCGAGGATCTGTAACTGGTCCAGACGGAAATTGAGCACTTTAGCCGCGGCTTCCATTTCGCGGGCATCCGCTTTGCGGTCCAGGTTTTCAGGCTCAAAAATGGCCTCAACACCGCCACGGATATCAATGCCATAGCGAATCTGCGGCGCCCCTTTAAGCACCATAAAATTACCCTCCGCATCGCGGAAGGGCGTGGTCCAGCCGAAGGCCGCAAGCAGCCCCAGCACAATGACCAGCGTCATAATTACAAATGCAGTCCAGGGCGAACCCTTGATTTTAGACTGGGCAAAAGAACGTTTAGCCATAAAATCCCCCTCAGAGTTTTAAACAATCGTGAGCATTATAGCACAGGCACATTCCACTTAGGCGAAGCATTTGATATACTTTTGTGCGAAAAAAAGAAATGTTCATGCCCCATCATGACGGCTGTCTTAACAGAAGCATAAGCTGAGTCTGTTCTGAAAATGGCCTGCCAGCGCTGGATTGGGGCTGTTATTTTCTGAAAACGAGCACGCCCACGCTGAATTGAGGCTATCTTATATGGACAAAAATAAAGAAAAAATCGCTGCCGAAGTGGCACGTCGTCGCAGTTTTGCGATCATCTCCCACCCTGACGCCGGTAAAACGACCATGACGGAAAAGCTCCTTCTCTACGGAGGAGCCATTCACCTGGCCGGCACGGTTAAAGGGCGCAAAGCAGACCGCCATGCAACCTCCGACTGGATGGAAATCGAAAAGCAGCGTGGCATCTCTGTTTCCTCCTCCGTCCTGCAATTCGAATACGAGAATATGTGTATCAACATTCTCGACACCCCCGGCCATCAGGATTTTTCAGAAGACACTTACCGTACTCTCTGCGCGGCCGATTCGGCCGTTATGATGATCGACGGAGCACGTGGCGTTCAGGAACAGACCATCAAGCTCTTTAAAGTTTGCCGTCTGCGCCATATTCCCATTTTTACCTTTATCAACAAAATGGATCGGGCCGCGAAAAACCCTTTTGATCTCATGGACGAGCTGGAAAAAGTGCTCGGGATTTTTGCCGTACCCTACAATTGGCCGATCGGTACCGACGGAGATTTTCAGGGAGTGTACAATCGTCGGCTGAAGCAGGTAGAACTTTTTCATGAGCGTGGAGACCACGGCGCTTCAAAAATTGAAGCAGCGGTCTTTAAATTGGACGACCCCGCCCTGAAAACTGTTCTCAACTCCTATTACCTGGAGAAGCTCACGGCCGACCTTGAGCTTCTCGATCTTGCCGGGGATGAGCCTGATCCTCAGAAAATCCTCTCCGGTGAGCAAACCCCGCTTTTTTTCGGCTCAGCGCTGTCCAACTTCGGCGTAGAATTTTTCCTCAGAGAATTTATCCGCATGGCCCCCGCTCCGGGAGCCCGAATTTCGGCACAAGGCCCGATAGACCCTGTTGACACTCCTTTCTCGGCTTTTGTGTTCAAGATTCAGGCCAACATGAACCCTGATCACCACGATCGCATTGCCTTTATCCGGATCAACTCCGGCCGCTTTGAAAAAGATATGGAAGTGCTGCACAACCGCAGTGGGCGCAAAGTCAAGCTCGCTCAGCTGACACAGTTCATGGCCAACGACCGGGAAATTGTGGAAGAGGCTTACGCAGGAGATATCCTCGGCCTTTTTGACCCGGGCCTGTATCATCTCGGCGATTCTCTTTCTGCCGGAAAACGCATTGATTTTGAACCTATCCCCGTCTTCCCGCCTGAGCATTTTGCCAGGGTTTCTGCCAGGATCTCCATGAAGCGCAAACAGTTTCAGAAAGGGATAGAACAACTGGCCGAAGAGGGGGCGATTCAAGTTTATCAGGAGCCTTCTATCGGCACAGAAACCTACATCATTGGGGTGGTCGGCGAGCTGCAATTTGACGTCCTGGAATTTCGTTTGAAAAACGAATATAAAGTCGATCTGCACATCCAGCATCTGCCCTCCCGCCTCGCCCGCTGGGTTACGTGTGAAGATCCGGCCAAAATGCCTCAGCCGGGAGAACTGAAAATCGGCAGCAGCGCTCTGGAAGTCCTGGATAAAGATGACCGCCTGGTCCTGCTTTTTGAAAGCGAATGGGCCTCTTCCTGGGTTGAAGAACGCAATCCCGGTATCAAACTTCTCTCGATTCAGGATCTTGAGGAAGCTGCCCAGCCCTGAGTTCAGCTCTTACGCTCTGCCGCTCGTCTCTTCCAACGGCACAGCAGCAGCTTTTGCACTGCCTGCATCCTCGTTAGCAGAAAGCAGGTCGGGAAGTTTTTCTTCCAGCTCTTCCGCGCTCACGGGCAGAAGACGTTCAGGCTGTGCCTTGTTGAATGTCTTCATGACCTCGATCAGGGCCGGCCTGTAAAGGCCGCACTCTTCAATCAATTCTTCCCTGGCGGCCTCGTCTGTGCGCTGTCGATTAAAAATGGCTTTGCTTGAGAACTCCGTGTTCCAGAGTGGATTTTCCCCGGAATAGATAAGTACTCTGGTTTGCTCCGAGGCTTTTTTACCGCGCTGATGAATAGACGCAAAAGCTGCACAGGCCCCTGCATCAAGAAGATAATCCGACGAATCATAAAGGCTGCGGCATTCTTTGAGAATGAGGCGATCCTCACAGTACAAGGAGTCCAGATGCAGCTCCCAGCTGCGCTGCAAACTGCGAGGAACTTCAAAGAGCCGCTTTTCCGCCAGACTCTTGCGCAAGTCTTCGAGAAGTTCCCGCTTGCGTCCACAAAGTTCGAAAAGTACAGCTTCCAGACCAGCCGGCAGGAGGCGATCAAGCGAGGGCGTGCAAGTCTTAAAGAAACGGCGTTCCAAGCTGTAGCGCCCGCTTCTCAGAAAATCCGGGAAAATCTTATTGCGGCCACTGACCACGATCATTTTACGTATAGGAAGCCCCAGTTCCTTGCCATAAAAGGCAGCCAGAAGCGGTCCGTAAGAATAGAGAGGAAGATAAAGATCGACAGGGTCTTCTGCACTGAGAGGACACTTCTCCTGGAGCCTGGCAAAGGCAAGAATCAGCAAAATAAGATCGGTCAGGAGGCTGAGCGGCGAATGACCTGCGGCCTCCTTTAAGTAAAAACCTTTTTCAGCCCATTTTTGGCGTTTTTTGGGACTTGAAAACAGGTTCAAAAGACAAAGCTCGGCGTCAGCAGCTTCTTCATCGAGAAAGAGGCCACAATCCTCCCCATCAAGCAGAGCCGAGATCATCTCGCGCTCTTCCTCTGTGGCACGTTGATCCAGGCAAATGAGCAGTTTTGCCTGCTGCTCAGGGTTTTCCCCGCCCTCAGGCAGACAGCGCTGTGAAGCCAGCATGGCCAGAGCGGTGGCCATCGTGCCATCGCCGCAGAGAACGAGTTTTTCCTCTCTTCCGGCTTCGGCAAATTCCCGTCTCAGCTCCCGTCCCAGAGCCAGGCTGAAATCGAGCGCATGGCCGGAAGGTCCGCCCTCAGCTAGCCAGAGCAACTCCTTCTCGTTATAGGGATTCAGTGGCGCGGCCTTCAGCGGATCTTCCCCGAAGAGCTCCTCCGGGAATGCGGCCTCCACAATCTGGGTCGAACGGCTCAATTCGATCTCCGGCAGGAGATGGGCGAGGAGAAATGCAAAGCCTTCGCGAAAACTCAAGCCCTGTACAGCGGCAATCTCTGACGCACTGAGTCTTCCGAAATCAACGGGAAGATACACGCCACCATCTTCGGCGCGGCCGCGCCAGAAAGCTTCTTTGAAGCTGATCGCTTCGCTGTCATTTCGGCTGGAAATAAAATTCACAGGATTCTCCTCTAAACATCAACAGCCCTTCTGCATAACTTGTGCAGAAGGCCTCGGTCATTCATGGTTTACTTCTGCGTCTGAGCTTCCTTGAGCCAGGCCCCGTATTTTTCCCACAGCTCTGCTGCGCCTTCATCCTTTCCGGCAAGTTCACGAACCGCGTTCTCCAGATAGTCCAGACGAGAGCTCAGCTCAGCCTGTTTTCTCTGACGCCGCAGGATCCCGGGCCGCACGATGAAAAAGAAAAAAAGCAGCAGGGCAATGGCCAGCGCCAGAGCAGAAATCACCATGATTGCCGTTTTTTGTCGTTCTTTCGCCCGGTCTTCCTGGTAAAGGGTATAGGCCCCATCTGCTTCTGCATCAATCGCAGCGTCTGATTTTTTCCAACGCCCCTTTTTGGGAGGTGAAGCCTTTTTCAGAATACTCGCCGCCATCTCAGCACGGATGGGTAGAAGCATCGATTCTCGCTGTTTGAGGCGCTCACGCTCACGGCGAATTCTGAAGGTTTCTTTCAGAACAGCGGCCAGTTCTTCTTCAAGATGTCGGCTTTCTTCCTCACTAAGTTCCAGCAGGCGCACCCGCTTAAACTGTGTTTCCGCCTCCTCAAACTCCCCTGCCGAGGCAAGCAGTACCGCATAGAGGTGTGAGGCCTGAGCAAAAAGCGGGTAATCCGTTGATATCTGTCGGATACGTTCCTGACTCTCCTCAAACTGACCTTCACTCAACATTTCCAAAACGGTATTGAAAGAAGATGCAGCCAGCATGACTTCACGCGGAGGTGCAAAAAGGCTCAGATCTTCCTCGCTCAGCGCCTGAAAATAATCGACACGAAGTTTCCAGTTCAAAATTTACTCCTGCCTGTGGTCCCGATCTGCCCAAAGGACACGACGTAAAATGGGACGCAGCTGCCCAAGTAGATAAAGTGAGCCAAAAACGACAAGAGGCAGGCCTTTGCTATCTGCCAGAGCCAAAGCCGCCAGCAGCCCCTCTTCGCTATCTTCGCAGCTCACGATCGGACAAAATCCATCTTTTTGATTATAAAGCATTTCCAAGCTAGCTGCGAGTTCTCGCCCGCTCAGCTTTAAACACTGTTGCTGCGGCTGGCCTACGGCTTCAGCTGCCTCAGCCGCCAGCTTTTCAGGCGCAAGTGCACGGGCAATAGGTGGCCGCAGGCAAAGGACCGATGCCGGTTTCAGCTGTCCGGCCTGCAAAACCATTTTCAGCATATCCCGGTGTTGTTTATCCGACAGCATGCCTACGACAAAGATAAGCTCAGAACCGGCAAAACGTCGCGATATCTCCCGGGCCAGACCTGCACAGCCCTGCACATTATGGGCTCCGTCAATCAGTACCGGAGGCTGCAGGCGCATGAGTTCCAGACGTCCCGGCCAGCTTGCCCGTGCCAGTCCCTCATGAATTTCCGCAGGCGTCGCAAAGGATTTGCAGGCTTCTATCGCCAGAGCCGCATTCATTGCCTGATAATCACCCAGGAGCTGAATCTCATAACGTTCGCCAAAGTCCTGCCCAGGGCGCTGATAAATAAAGCTCTGGCCTCTTTCCGTCTGCTCTCTCTCTCGAATATCTGAGGAAGATACAATCGTGAGCGGCGCATGCAGATCTTTGGCTTTCTTTTGCACAACAGCAAGGGCTGATGCAGCTTCTGCGGGATCAGGAGTGGCATCAGAGGGACGATAAAGGACCAGAGGACAACCCTCTTTGATAATCCCCGCCTTCTCGCCGGCAATCTCGTCCAGGGTGTTGCCCAGACGATCCATATGGTCATAGCCGAGGGCACAAATCACCGTGGATAACGGCTGATCCACGACGTTCGTCGCATCAAGACGACCTCCCATACCAACTTCCAGCACGACCAGATCGACCTTCTCGTGGGCATACCAGAGAAGCGCGGCTGCTGTTTCCAGCTCAAAGACGGTGGGATGATCAAAACCATCCTGGAGCATACGTTCAACCTGTTCACGGATCTCAGTCATGATTGCAGCAAAACGGCTGTCGGGAATCTCAGGACTTTGGTAATTCTGTTCAAAGCGGTCTAAACCCTCACGTCCGTCAATAAGGCGTATGCGTTCATTAAATCTTTCAAGATAAGGCGAAGTGTACCAGCCACATTTCCAGCCTTTTACAGCCGCAATGTGCGCACAGAAACTGCTCACCGATCCTTTGCCATTGGTTCCGGCAATATGCACGACGGGATATTGTTTTTCGGGATGACCCAGCCGTCTGAGCAGTTCAGCAATACGTTGCAGACCCGGCCTGATGCCAAAAACTTCTGCACTGTAAACATATGCGAGTGATTCTTCAAATGTCATAAAATCCGCCTTCTTTCGACAAAAGCTCTTGCTTTCTGTCTGATGACTGGCGACATTTTACTTGCTTTTGCTCACGAAAACAAACAGTTTTCCCACAAGATAGTTTCCCACAACCACAAAGACCTGCGTCAGAGCTTTTGCCCAATGAAAATCACTGCCCAGAATGGTCCCTTTAAGGCCACAGAAATCGTAGAGAAACCAAAAGCCACCCACTTCGAACAGCAGGGAGATGAGGATACGCGAGCTGAAAAAGCGAATAAATTCTGCAAGAAGTTTTTCCCTGGAACGGAAAACGTAAATGCGGTTAAGCAGGTAGGCGACAAAAATCGAGAGGATGATATCGACGACATTGAAAATATGGCGATGCTCCATGCCGAAGATCGCCGTGATCACCGCGAAGAAAACGAGATTAAAAAGAGTCGTCAGAACCCCGGCAATCAGGTAACGCAGGATTTCTCTGCCACCTTCACCGGACAGACGCTCACATAAAGCCCGCAGAGGGCCCGGAGAATGAACTTCCATCATGATTTTCAGTGCCGCAGATTGCGGTATAAGGTAAAGAGCATAACACTAAGAGAACTCAGGCCGATCAGACTCAGAGCCAGAATCAGCCAGGTTGAGGGGGCTCCCTCCTTGGCACGAAAGGCGGATTTGTCCTTTTCCTGCTTGCTGCCCTCAAGAGTTTTCATATCAAAAGCTTTAAAACGCTGACTCGCAGAGTCATACGTATAGAATGAAGCTTTGCCGTCAAGTTCCAGATAGTAAAGCTTCAGATTCTTCTCAGCCGAAGCGATACGGGGGCACTGTTGATTCAGGATCTCTTCGCTGCCGCCCTGAAAGCCTTTGGGGATCTGCTCGGGTGGAAGACCAGCTGCAGGCACGTTGAGCTTTTGCCCATTGACTGTGAGCAGGTCTTTCTTTTCAGCCGTCGTGGCGGCCTCACTTGGCTTGGGCGTCGGCTTCGGTTTTGCAGAAGTCTCGGCAGGCGTTGTCTCCGCGGCAGGCCCATCGCCGTTAAGGCTGTCTACACCATACTCCCCGGGAGTTTTATTGGGATCCGCTTCCACGGGCGCAACTTGATTGTTGGGATCAAAGGGCTGTTCCAGGCCAGGATCAACCCCGCCTTCAGCAACAGGTTCTGAAGGTTGATAGGGTTCCGCCTGTCCCTGAGCAGCGACATTCGCTTCAACAACTTCCAAGGTCAGTTTATCCGTCACAGCCTTCACTTTTCCGACGCCAACGACACTGACAAAGGAGTCGCCTTTAAACACGAGAGACGCTTTGTTGATCGGGGCGTCAGCTTTGGCCATAAATTCCAGCTGAGCAACGACATTGTTGGGGCAATTATAAGTGTTGCCAAAGGCGATGATATTTACAAAAGAGCCATTATCCGTCAGGTTTCGCGGCCCGGGAACATCTTTCCCGGAAGAGATCGCATCGCCGGAGGCTTCCAGAAGAGTCGAATTGGCTTTGACAAAGGTAAAGGCATTGGCGTCGTAGTAGAGGTAGAGCTGGACCCCATCGACCCCGCCTGCAGCTCCTGTCGCCGTGATTGTCACCTTAAAGCTCTGGCCTCGCTGAACATCATCGGGGGATTCCATCCCTACAAGCCCTTCAGCGTAGAGACGATTCAGACCGACGGCAGAAACAAGACAGGACAACAGGCTCAGCGCCAGAAGGAAAGAGATAAGATATTGTTTGTGCCGAAAAAGATTTCGCATAAATCGTTTTCCTTTCTTGAGATGCATTGGAGCACTCAACGTTGGCTGGCGGTCTTGGCCGCCAACATCTGGCTGATTTTTGCTCCACCATTGATCTGCTGAAAGATCAGATTAAGATCCATGACATCCGCGGAACCATCCTGGTTGACATCCAGGGCAAGATCGGCCGCGGTCCCTCCCTGAGACTTCAGCTGCGAAATGCGCGAAAACAGCATGTTGATATCGAGAACATCTATATTTCCGTCCCCGTTGCCATCGCCTAAAATCACGATGGGAAATTCGTTGAGCACACGGCCATTCGCCAGCAGCCTCAGAGCAGCACCGGTACCGACCGGACCGTTGGCGCTGACGCCATTGGCATCCACAACATCAAGCTGATAGCCTTCCGGCACAGGATAACTCTGTCGGATCAGCTCAGCCTGATTCAGGCCCTGGGCTGGATCAGCACCGTAAAGATAACCAAGAGCATTCAGCTTGTACTGCGAACTTTTCAACTGCGGCAAGGTCTGAGGATCCACACCTGCCGTCTCTGAACCCTGTACGACACAAAGGCGATATTGTCGAACGGCGCCCGCCGGCGCCGTTACCTGAAGAAGAATCTCGTTGACACCGGGTTTCAGGATGTAAACCCCAGTGCCGTAAACACTGCTTTCCTGGTTCCAGGGAAGGGCCTGGACGTAAATGCCCCGGGTTGCCGAGGAAATATCCACACGGTATTCAAATTTTTCCGGCGTAAAATCCTGGATGGGTTTCCCATTGATCCAGAGGTCACGCAGCCAGTTATTCGGGTTCCCGCCGCCGGTGGGCGAAGGCGTCTGGGGAGGCATAGAGGCAAAAACCGGAATGAGAAACTCTTTGGCCTCATCCAGAGCGCCCATGCGCACATAAGCTTTGTAGACATCGATGGCCTCATACTCAGGAGCCAGAACATTGCCCATGTACTGGTGGGTGAAAGGCCGGGTAAAGCGCGAAAGCAAGTTGAATTTCTGCAGATACAAGGTCTGCTGATCGACGTTGATGTAATCCTGGCCGATAAAAACAGCCCCACCGCTGATCGCTCTGGCCGGATCTGTCCAGGGAAAGAGGAAGCTCTCATTCTTAGCTGCGGAATAACCCGAAATTCCATCACGGGCTGTGATCAGTCCGGCATAAACCGGATCACTTCCGCCATAAGCGCCGATGTTATAAAAATTAAAATATCCTATCATATCCTGATAGGTACCGGAGACGCTGTCCGAACCCTTCGGAGATACCTCCTGCAGGATTCTGGATGCCAGATGGTAGGGACTCACCCCAGAGGTTTCACCTGCCTGAACCAGTAAATCGACATAGGACAGTCCGAGAGTCTGCTGTGTAGCTGAAGTGTCCACATAACTGACAGGTACCGTGGGATTCATAAAACTTTCAGCAAGAATGGCAGCCAGACCATGACGATAGTCCATCGCGGCATTATACTGCTGATTTTCAAACTGGAAAATTTGCGTCTCATCCAGAAAATTGCGGGGATCCATCTGGTAGGCAATCAGAGCTTCTGAAGCGCCCACCCAACCAGGTTCATATTCTACCCAGCTGTTACTCGCATAGTTAAAATCCGTCTCCGCCATGGATTTATACTCAGGAGGAGCGCTGGAAGTCACCATATTCACGCCCGGACGATACTCTCCACGGACCGCATTTTCAAAAGCATAGTTGGTATGCAGAGCCTTGAAACTCCAGGCCGGATGCTGGCTATGCAGAGCGAGCAGTTTCGCTTGATAATCCGCAGGGAAACCCTCCGCATCCAGGGAAGCGCGGAATTCAGCTTCACCGGGTATATTCATTGCGGGAGGCAGAGGCAGCGTCGGCGTTTCCGCGTCCAGGCGTACAAAAACCTGGCTCACATAACCGTAGATATTGCCATATTGAATTTCATACCAGATATTATTATCGCCAACCGCTTCACCTTCGACCTGAGAGAGGACGGTAACTTTGACGTCTCGACGCAGCTCACGCAGCACTTCCCGCGAGGTATTGGGGTCACGCCTCATGTTACAGGATGGATCGGCTGTGACCACCCCGGGACAGGGAAAGACAGGTTCCGCCTTGGGCAGCTCCCGAAAAAGATAAAAACACTCGACGATTAAAACCGCAAGCAAAAAGAGCGGAAGGCAACTGCCGAGCAGCCTGAGTCCAGAATTTCTCGTATGATTTTTCACAGCTGTTTCACCTTTCCACCTGCAAGGCAGAGGAATACTTAGCCGTATTTTATCATTGCAAAGAGGCCTCAGTCAGGCTGGAATGCCTAAAAATCAGGTTTTTTGAGAATTGTAGTGTAAATTTATTTCGGCTGTAATTTGCCTGTAACTCCAGGGCTTGCGTCTTTCACTTCCAGGGCTTATAAGTGAAACTTTTTGCACTTATGCTCTGCTTCGCGTCTCGCTAGTCACGTGTAAAGCCCGACCGGGTCCGCCGACCCAAGCGATTGTGAGCGCAGCGAACTTTTGAGCGAGGGCGGTGTGAGCCCGGGCGGGCGAGAGTGTTTACGCTCGCTTGCTCCGCAGCAGCCCCTTCTCGTCACAGACACGCTCTCTCTTCAGAACGGCTCCTGATGCCGCTGCACTGGGGACAGGACGCTCACTTTACTGCGGTTGTGATCGCGAACTCGCTCGAAGGGGCTCTGCTTCGCGTCTCGCGGGG
>ERZ1032446.34-NODE-34-length-40491-cov-16.944752_pt1 | contig 40491 bp, 28 predicted proteins | sample MGYA00518035_ERZ1032446 | MGnify/ENA primary metagenome ERZ1032446 (study PRJEB33718, sample SAMN03160204) | human skin metagenome | collected 2014-02-25 | study: EMG produced TPA metagenomics assembly of the PRJNA266117 data set (Human skin bacterial metagenome... | reverse complement strand
CTTGCCGCTGCCCTCCTGCGTGAGGGTGACGGTGGCGGTGGTGGGGTCGTAGGAGGTGGCAGGCTTCGTCACGATGGTGAGCTTTCCGTCCTCGCCTCGGGTGGCGGTGACGAGGTCGGCGGCAGTGCCGGTGACGGCAATGGTGTAGCCTACCGGCTCCGTGCCGCCCGCCTCGGTGGTGCGGGTGGAGGTGACGGTGATCACCTTCGTCTCACCCTCTGCGCTCGTGCCTACGCCGTCGCTCTCGGCGGTGAAGACGTACTCCGGGGCGAAGGGCTCAGGCTCAGGCTCGGGCTCCGGCTCGGGCTCGGGCTCGGGTGTCGGCTCTAGCAGCTGACGGGAGACAAAGATCTCCTCGACCAGCCCGGTCTCGGTCTGCTTTATGTGGATCGTAAGGAGATCCTCTTTCTTTTCGCTCATAGCTTATATAGGTTATATGGTGATGATGTTAATACGACTCTTCCCACTCGCGCGCCGTTATGGGGATGGTAAGGGTCTCTCCGGTCTCCTCTTGCGTGATCACGAGACTGCCTGAGGGCTTGTGTTTAGCTGACGAGTCCTCGTTCCTTCTGGTCACCTTTATCGTATAGGTTCCGTCGCTGCCTATTGCTTCATCCTCTAGGATGTAGGTAGGGGCATCCGAGGGGGAGATGGTGCATGAGACGGGTAAGAGGGTCCTGACTCCGTCTACCTCCTTGTAGCTGTGGATGGTGACTTCTGCGATATGGTAGATCCTGTGGTAGGCAGCGTTCCCATCCTTATCCTGCCAAGTAATGGTGATCGGGTTTGGCTCTGCTTCAAAGACGATCTTCTCCTCGGGCTTCGGCGGCTCGGGGGGGGGCGGGGTGACCGTCTTTCCTCCCTGCGTGACGCGGACGCTTGCGGTGCGCCCGCTCTGATCCTGCAAGAGCTGCAGGGTGTGCTCTCTTTTCTCACTCATAGTCTTCTGTCTCTCTAAGGGTGATTGTGTCGTAGCCGTCGGGGTGGTGCGTGATCTCGGCGGAGAGCCAGCGGGGGAGAGCCCCGAGGTCGCGGATGGTGAAGTCTACCTTCTCGTCCCGCTCGCCCCGTACGTGGCGGAGGCTACGGACAAGGAGGCGAACCTCCCGTCCCTCCTCCAGCTCGACCTCCGTCGGGCTGACGGTGAAGGTGTAGGTCGGCTCCTCCGTGGAGCCGCTGCCGCCGAAGAGCCCCCTCAGGAGCTCCCACAGCCGTCTGATGATCTTCTTGATTACTTTCATAGTCTGTTATTGGTTATTGTCGTTAAATACTACTTCCACAGAGAAAGCTCCGAATAATCCGCAATTGAGACTGGTGCCTACGCCGACTCTGAAGTAAAGCGGGTCCCCCTTATGCCAGACTACTCTGATCATGTCCTCGTCAAGGGTGGCTTCTGCACTTCCTGCATCGTAGCACTTCAGCGTAATGTACTTGAGATCCTCCGGCGCATCTTCCCTTATCTCCTCTCCCTTGTCATCCGTTGTGGCGACATAGCAGCGAAGTCGGGTCTCTCCGATCAGCTCTGTTGCGTCTGAGCTCCCGGAGATGATCAGTGTGTTCTCGGTCAAGTCCGGAAGTTCCCAGCTATTCGTCTTGCCGTCGCAGACGTCAAAATCTCCGCCGGGATTGTCGTCGTCGTCGGTGTTCCAGGGATCGTTCTTTCCCTTGCCGGGCTTGGAGCCGTCGGTGGTGATGTAGACATGCCCCTTGTCCGTGGAGACGGTCGCCCAGGAGGGGTAGGAGGCGAAGTCGTCCGTGATCGTCCACGGCTGCTCCGGGACATCATTGACGATAGAGGTGATCGCTGAGGTGTAGACCTTCTTGTCCTCTGTCACCTTATGCCGGTCTGGCTCGGCGAGGAGGAGCGTCTTCTTCTCCGGCTCAGGCTCGGGCTCAGGCTCCGGATCGGGATCGGGCTTCGGCTTAGGCTTCGCTCCGCCCTCAACGGCATCGGCGATGCGCTCCAGCTCGTCGCCGATCTTCTTCAGCTTCGCCTGCAGTCCGGCACAGCAGGTGTTCTGCGCCGTGAGCATACGCTCCAGCACGGCGACCAGCCCCTTGTCACCCTCGGAGAGCTTCAGGGAGATCTCCGAGAGACCTTTCTCCACCGCACGGGCAAGGAGATCCCACGCCATGCCGTCATAGATGATGTGGACGTTGTGATTCTTGTCCACCACATAGATAGCCGTGTGCGCCCGGCAGTCGTCGTCGAGGAGGTAGACCCCCTCGGGGTAGCAGTGGTACGTGGGATCAAAGGTGGTCACCTTGTGGATGCGCCCCATGCGCTCCTTCGGTGTCCACATCTTGAGGTACTCCTCGAGCCACTGAGTGTTGTTTATCTCTGCCATAGTTTCTTTAATACATTTCTATTCCATAGACGGCGGGCTGTCGGACGACAAACTTCCCCGCCTTGGTGTCCCATACAAAGGTGTCCCCGTCATTAAAACGGGCACTCTTAAGCGCCAGCAGCTGCTCGGGGGCAAAGTTGGAGATCAGCCGCCAGCCTCTCTCCCGGTCGTCCCAGTAGGCGAAGGTCTCTTTGTCCGTCACGAAGGCAAACCAGCCCCACTCGCCCCCCTCGGGGTAGCGGTCGTAGAGCTCCGCCACCGCACGGACGGGGGGCTTGAGGTAAGAGAGGACGGCGAAGCCCCGGAGATACTCCTCCTCGACGTAGAGCGGCGTGTGCTCCATGTACTCCGCCCGGCTCCGTGCCGAGGCTGCCTCCGCCGTCGTGTCGCCACAGGAGGACTTGCGACACGGCAGGCAGGTGGACGGCTCACGTCGCTGCGTCGTGCAGCGTCCGCACGACCCGCTGTCCTTACGGTGCCTGTCCCAGTAGCTCTTGTAGTGGCTCTCCTCGGGGTCCTCGCACCGCTGCGGGGTGATGTAGGGGCGGTGATCCTTCCCCTCCTGCAGCTTGCAGTACATATAGGGAGAGATCTCGCCCGTGAGGATCGTCCGGTTGTCGTCGGGGCAGAAGTCGCTCGGGTCGGCGTGCCGCTCCTTGCAGCTGCACTTGCAGCCGCACTTATGATCCGGCTCCTCCTTCGGCTCCTCGGGAGGAGTGGCGGGGCAGGTGCCTGAGGGAATGGAGCTCTTGCCGGTGCCACAGGTGGAGCAGCTGTTGTCCCACACCTTCTCTTTCTGCTCCTTGGGCTTGTAGGGGTCGCCGTACTTCGGCTCCTCCTTCTTTCCCCCTCGTAGTATGTCTATTAGTCCCATAGGGTGTTACTGTTGTATCAGGGTGAGTACTTTCTCCTCCAGCCGCTTCGCCTGGTCTGCCTGCTCCATGGAGAGGCAGACACGCGAGGCGGTGAGGTAGGTGAGCGGGAGGACGCACTCGTGCGTCACGGGGATCTCCTCCGGCATCGTGAGGAGTTCGGGGATGTAGCTCGCCTCCGTCACGTCGTGCCTGTCGGGGTGCTGCCCCGGTGTGACGCTGTAGTAGCGTAGGACGTACCCCTTGTGGGTCGTCCAGGCGTTGAGCTCCGGCAGCTGCCCCTCCTCGGCGGACGGGTAGGTATAGAGATCGTCCGTCTCTAACACCACGACAGGACGCCACGGCGTGCCTCTCGTGTAGGGGTTGCTCTGCAGTGCCGCCACGTGGTCGTCCGCCTCTAAGCAGACGTGCGCCGGCACCCGCCACTCACGCAGGCGGAAGCGGTAGAGCCTGAGGAAGTTCTCCGGGAGGATCACATACCCCGTCCCGTCGTCCATAGACCGGAGCTGTCCCGTCTCCACCCTTACCCTCGCCTCGGCGATGCCGCTCTCCTCGTCGTAGGAGGTATCGGTGACGTGCCACTGGCTGTCGGGGAGCGTCGGGAGGTCGAAGCCGCCGTACTCGTCCGTCCGGACGACCACGTCCCAGCCCTTGGTGAGAGGGATCGGGATGGGCTTAAACCACCGCGCCCGCCACGCCGTCGCCGCCGTGCGCCACGCCCCGGGGAAGAGCTCCTCCACGTAGCGGGGCGTGAGGGACGGGTCATAGGCGTAGTCGCGCTCAATGTCATTGAGCACCGCCATAACCCTCCGGATGAAGTCGTCTCGCCCGATCATCGCCTTACCTTATGTCAGTCCGGGGAAGCGTACGCCGTACTCGCTCGCCACCCGCTTCGTCTCCTCGGCGTTGGGCATGCGGGAGTAGGGGATGCCGAAGTCTGCCGAGAGGATCTTCTTCGCCTCCGCCACCGTGGTGACGTCGGGGTACTCTCTCGCCTGTCCCTCCGCCTCATACTGCTCGTCGCTGAGAGGCACGGTGTCGCCGGAGCAGGTGATCAGACCCCGACGGAAGAGGTCGCTCGTCTCGATAGCCATTGCCACCGCCTCGTCCTGCGTGTCGTAGGTGGCATCGGCATTGTCCCAGCCGCTCTTGCGGAAGGTGATGAACTTTCGTGTCCCATTGATCGACACGGGGACGGTATTCTCATTGCCACCGCCCTTGATGCTGTATTGTCTGTAAGCCATTTCTCTAAGTAAAATAAGGGCGGGAGACTGAGAGGCACGCGCCTCCGAGCCTCCCGCCGTGTGTTCAGTTATCCGTAGCTACGCTCTCGCGTCAGGGTGTGGGCGTGGCAGCCTCCTTGGTGGAGGGATCATTGATCTGACCGAGGTGGGTCTTGTCGTAGAGACCGCTGTCCTTGGGGAACTCCTCGTACATGTAGCCGCAGCGACCATTGAGCTTGGGAGCACTGGTCTCGTAGACGTCCTGCTCGCTCTCGAGCTTGATGCGGCAGTGAGCGTTCGCATTCTTAAGCACGTAGCAGAAGGTGTCGATGAAGACCTGCGAGCGGCTGTCGCTCTCGCCGTTGCGGAGGTTGTCCAGCGCGATGCTGCGCCACGGGTGGCAGTACTTGTAGAGGTACTCCTCGTCGATCACCAGTCCGTAGCCCGCCATGTCGAGGTCGTCAAATGCCGGCTCATTCAGCAGCAGGAGGGTGTACTGACCATAGATGATGGAGGAGAAGTCCAGCCCGAGAGCCTGCTTCTGCTTGCCGGGGAATATTACTTGGTTGTACTCGATCTTGTGGATCGCCTCCATGAGGTCGCTTCCGAGGAGAGCGATCTTGGTGTTGGAGGAGTTGTTGCCGGTGAAGATGTTCTTCATCATCGTGATCAAGTCTCCCGCCTTCATCTGATCGGGACAGGTGAAGTCGCGCCCAGCCTGCCAGAAGATACCCTCCTGGAAGTAGGTCTCCTCGGGCTTCTCCTGATTGTACTTGTTGGGCACCTTGATCTTGCGACGGGTACCGAGGAGGATGTCCGTCTCGGTGGTGCGCTTGTGCTCGGCGATAGCAAACTCGGTCTGGTCTGAGCGGTTCCACTTGACGTCTGCATTCGTCTGTGCCCAGCGGAAGAAGGTGGTCTCCTCGGTCTCGATCAGCATCTTCTGCATGTAGTTGCTCCTCTGTACGGGGAGTGCCATCAGAGGGGCGGTGCGGGACTGCTTCTCGCTTCCGGTGCGGGCACCGCGGATCACCTTGGTACCTGCCGGTACCTGCTCGAAGGTGTTGTGCTGCCCCTTGCCGTTGACGGGCGAGATGATCAGGGTGCCGTCGCTCTTGCGGTCACGGACGTACGCCTGCAGCCAGTTGCACTTCGTCACGCCATCCTCGAGGTAGCCGGGGACGCCCTTGAAGATAAGGGTCTCATTGGTCGCAATGAGGTCGGGGTTCTCCACCTGTAGCTCGGCGACACGGTCGCTGGTGGTGCAGGTCATGGTCTTCACCTTGGTGACAAGGGGGAGCATCTGGATCTCGTCGTAGTAGATCTCGGGGGATGTCTGTCCCTCCTTGACGCGCTTAGCGTGGCGTGAGCCGAGGGTGTAGAGCGGGGTCAGGTGGGGGCGGATCTTGATCACCTCACGGTCGATCACCGCCTTGACCACCTCAGGGGCGTGCTCGTTGGCAGCCTCGAGGGAGACTGCCTCGCCCTCCGCAAAGATCACATTGTTGTTTAAGTTCTCTGCCATAGTGTGTTTTTCTTATGTATTGAGTTTTATTAGTCCTTGTCCTGAAGCATGTCAGAGATATTACTCTGCTTAGGCTCGTAGTAGTAGCGGGGGTTCTCCTCGCCCCCCTTAGGGAGACTGCGGTCTGCCGTCACGTCAGGCATCGTCGCCTCCTTCTCCGCCTGCCTGTTCTTGATGTCGTCGATGGCGGCGTTGCGTCCAGCCAGCTTGGCGGCATCGAGGTCTGCCTCCTTGTCCGCATCGTAGGTGAGTGCCTTGTGGAAGAAGTCTATCGTCGCCTCATCGATACGTCCCTCAGAGAGGTCGGTCGCAAAGCCGATGATCGCATTGTGGATCTCCTCCTTCTCCTCCTCCGAGAGACCGCCCTTCGTGGCGTAGTCGTCCAGCGTCTTAGAGTAGGTCTCGAAGTTTCCTTTCACCTCGTCGTACCGACCCTTACGCTCCTTGGCGCCCTCCTCGATCTTCCGGATGCTCTCTTCGTCGATCATATCTCTGAGGTCGCCGAAGGACTGGCCGATGGCGACCATGGGATCCTCGCCACGGCTGATACGGGCGATGAACTCTGCCACGGGAGGGTTCTCCCGGATGGCGTCAATGAGCTTCTGGTTGCTCTCGTTGAAGGCATCGTAGCGACCCTTGTAGTCGTCACGCTCCTTGATCGCACTCACCGCATAGTCGGCGAGGGCGTCATCGTCAGGCTCCCCCTCGACATCGGCGTTTGCCTTCTTGTACATATCCAGCAATCCGGCACGCCCTCTGAGTGGCTCGGCTGCTTCCTTCACCTCCTCCGTCTTCTCCGCGTCAGTGGTCTGACCCTCTTCGGGGAGAGGTGCGGCAGGAGCCGACAGCGTCACCTCGCGTGGCGTCTCAGTCATCTCCTCCGTGGGTATCTCTTTCTTACTTTCATCCATCTGTGTTTCTCGTTATGGAGCCTTGCGGGCTCGGTGTTTGTATATCGTTGCCACAAAATAAACCATACACACCCGCTGTTTTTGCCCGCCACTGCACCACTGCTGCGCCGCTCGCCCTTTTTCTGTATCTTTGAGTATCAAACTCATAAAGGACCACTCCGTATGCGCGCAAGACTACTTACTGCATCACTCGCTTTGCTCTTTCCTCTGCTTGGAAACTCTACCGCCTCTTCCGGATCTAAGGTCTGGGTCTGCACCGGCTCTTCGTCCAAGACGTACCACCTCTATAAGGACTGCTCCGGTCTGCGCAACTGCAAGGCAAGGAAGGTCTCCGTCACCGTGGAGAAGGCTCGGGAGATGAAGAGACGCCCCTGCAAGAAGTGTCTGAAGAAGAAACAGCGGCAGAGCCTTACGACTACCGATGAGAGACAAAGAGCATAAGTACCGCCACATCTACCGTCTCTACAAGCAGGGGCTCACCTACCGGCAGATCGCACGGCGGGAGATCCCGGACGACCTCTCCGTGAAGACCGTCCGTAACATCATCTACCACCTCAGGGCGCACCCCGAGGAGCTTGACACGGCACTCCCGAGACACAAGGCTCTCTTCGCTCTCTACGAAGAAGCTCTCTTGCAGGGGAAGAAGCCATCCAAGGCGATCCTCTACGCCCACGACAACCAGCCCGACGTCCACGTCTGCCTGCGGACGATCAGCGCCGCCGTCTCTCGCGAGGAGGGGAGACGCAAGAGCAAGGACGCCGCCCTCTACAGTCGCGCCCACTGCGATCCCGTCATCGGGGAGTAGTAAAAAGCGACTGCCGACCCGCTTCTTCACGGATCGGCAGTCGCTTGACTATGCACCTTCACATTATTCCCTCCATACCGGGATATTCTTCCACCCCTTAGGGAAGCCCATTTCACCAAGTGAGACCAATGTCGGTTTCTCAGCTAACAACTTCTCCAGGCTGTGGAGGAAGGAGTTTTCCGGACTTACTATCCTCAGTAGGTACATAGTCGCAGATAAATAGGCGAAAAGTTTGTTGTCTCTTATACGGTCGGCATAGGCTCCGAAAAACGGGAAGTCCGTGTTATAAGGGAACGTCAAGCCTATTGTGAACCTCCTGTTCCAGAGACGCCCGTGATGAGCACACGTGTTTCGAAGAATGGCTAAGGCATGCATCCAATTTCGAAGTATATCAACGCTGTGCAGCCCGAGACCTCTTGTGACTTCTTTACTCTCCATATTGTTTTTGTCAAGAGCCGAGAATAGCTTACTCAGCGTTCCAAAGGATATCGTCTCTAATGTCATCCATGCAGGTGGGAATGACGGATCCCCATATTTATGGTAGTAGTGCTCTACGAAGTCTTCTTTGCAACGGTCTACCTCCCTCCCCAGGGTCCCCGGTGTCCCATCAGTATTGTCTTCGATCAAGGATTGATACGATTCGGGACGGAAGTACAGATCTTCATTCAGAAACCAAAAGCCGCTCTCTTGCCCCATGGAATAGCTGAGAACGATTCGTGACCTTAGAGCTACTTCTATCCTTTCCAGCGCACTAAAGACAAGAGATCTAAGGGATCTGTCGAAGGAATAGAGGTCTATGATGTCGTCCAGTGAGATGTCGCTCCTCAGGAACATATGCGGACCCATGTCTTCATTGTCCTGAAATGGATAGGTGTATGCCCGCAACCTGTAGTAGCTAATATTATGAAGACACTGTTTGGCTTTTTCTTCGTCAGAAATATGTAATCCCTTGTAACGTAGCCGCTGCACTTGCTCGTCAAGGGAGATGGGTTTCTTTTCGTATCGCATAGTCTGTCTGTTCCCCCACAGTCTATATAAAACTCGAAGACCTCCCCGGGTGCGCTGTTCTATGGGAAGCGTGGGAGGTCTTGTCAGTGCAAAAGTAAACAAATAGTATCAAACACACAATAGAAGCGTAACAAATAGGGATGGAATAGCAATAAAACACCATCTGTTTGATGACCAAATGCCATTGTAAGCGGCGCTAATCTTTCTTACCTTTGCACTACAAAGTGCCGGCGGCAGATACTCCACTTAGGTGGGTAGCCGTGCCCCAGCACTCTAAAAGCTGTATAAGAGACTGCCCCGGGGAGACCCGTCGGGCAGTCTCGCTTTTTTGTGGTACGGCAGCGTCAAGAAAGCAGAGCCTACATAAAACTCGAAGACCTCCCCGGGTGCGCTGTTCTATGGGAAGCGTGGGAGGTCTTGTCAGTGCAAAGATATCGGGATTATCCCTGTAATGCAAATGGGACTTTTATTTGTTAACCTCGTCGTCAAGTTCCCACTTTAGATCCCCCAAGGCAGTAAATCGCTTAACCAAGGGGACGAGGAAGAGAAAGACGGTGACTGCAGCAAGAGTATCCATGTTGAAGCGAAGAATACCACAAAAAGAAATGCTGTTCCCTGTTGGCAGAAGATCGCTAACTCCGATGATGACGGCTACTATTATGAAGTCATATACAGACTCCTGTAAGTCTTCCTTAAGACTACGCCTGATTCTTTCCAAGACAAACGGGTTCTTTACCCCCCGCGTGTCAAATGTTGCCGAAAAGCTGGCGTAGACGGAAAACACTATTCCATAGACTGAATACAGTGCAGTCGCCATCTTTCCTTCCCCTCCATGAAAAATAGACGACAAGGCAGCTGTAACAAGAAGGATAAAAAACACCCTCGACAAGCGAGCTAAAATCTTACGCTTCATGCTCCAAAGACCTCATAAAATTATTTGATTGCTGTTTGCACTCCAAAGGTAACCACTTCCTAAGACTTTTTACAACGTTACTTATGTGGTCATATACTACGGCAGTCGCTGCAAGACCTTACGATCTCACAGCGACTGCCTTCCTTACTCTCGGAGCTTACCTCAGCTCTCGGAATTGCTCTTTCAGTCGATCTATCGTCGGGGCGACTTCCTCTTTCGTCACCGTCCCCTTGTCGATCTGCTTAAGTAGCGCCTTCGTCTCAAGCCACGTGACATAGAGCTTCTCGTCCTGCGTGCCATCCTCCCAGATCTTCTCCGTGAGTTGCTCGCCGGTCATCCGAGGTGCCAGCTCACTTACACGCTTCGTCATCTCCCTGTACCGCTCGAAGTCCTCTCCCTCCTTAGCCTTCCGAAGGTTGCTCATCGTCTGCTGACGGCTCCTGTAGAGATCCGTGAGCTCCCAATACTTCACGTCCGTTTCCGTGTAGTCTCGCTCTTGGCGGAAGAAAGGGGCTACCATCTGTAGCTTCTTCAGCTCCTTTACGTCCCCGGTGGAGGCGAATTCTATCCAGGTGCTGATGTCAGCCAGCCCGGAGACGGGACCGCCGCCATACCCCTCCACTAAGTGCTCGATGACACTTGGGTTATTGAGCTTGCTGTTCGACAGCTGACTTGTACCGGTACGAGACATCAAGTCATTTCGCTCGGTCGACCCTCCGCGCACCTTCCACTGCCACTCCGCAAAGTCCTTGTACACCTGCTTCGTCCTTTTCTTCCCGAGAGACCAGTGCGCGACGTTGTCATCCTGACTTCGTACATACGGCATCTTATACACTGGCTGCCCCATAAAGTTCCGGTTTTCAATCACGTCCACTATCGGGCTAATACCGGTTGGTGCTACGTCTCGCCAGACCTGGGGCCAGCCGTCTTTCAGCGTCCCTCTCGTCTCGTCCCACTGCACGACATTCAGGAGAGAAGCCGCCTCGCTCGGGAGGTATTCCCCAGCCATAAATTGTGCGGCATCGATCACCGCTGCCTGCCAGTCCTTTTTACCCATGCACGCCAGCATGAATTGCAATCCCGCACCATTGAAGGCTCTCAGGTTCTGCGGTAGCGGATACCTGAGGTCCCCTATGCAAAGGTTCGTCATCAGGTCCCACTCCGTATAGTCCTTGTCGTCATCATCCCTTAGGTACAGGTACGCCTGCAGCATTCCGGCAATGAAGAGCTGGGCAGACACCTTTGCCATAAATCTCAGTGGTATGCGGTACCATCGGTACGCTCCCTGCACGCTCGCATTCCAGAAGCCGAAGAGCGTGTTGAGGTAGGGCGATATTGCACCGTGACGATTGAAGTTCACCGTTACCTCCTTGGCATGTATCGCAGCCTCCTTCCTCGAGAAACCACGTTCCCGGCTCGTCACATACTCGGCAAAGCGCGTCGACAGCTCGCTTCCCTCTGACAGGACGGCACACAGGCGCATCGTCGCATAGAGGTTCTTTGCCCCCTTGCGCCCATGCACGATGTTGTTCCATGTCGTCGGCTCGGCGATCCCCTTTAGGTTCTTGTGCAGGATGTTGAAGGGCTCAAGGAAGCTGTACCCGGTGGCGGCACCGTCCTCGAAGAATTCCTTCATGTACTGACCATACCCACTCTTGAGATCCTCTACGTCCCCGAAGTTCTCTTTCCACACATACTCCCACACTGCTCTCTGTACCTTAGGCACATTCCTCAGGAATTGCTGCGTATACGCCCACCCGAAGTCTCCCATGTTCGCTGCCACTGCTGCATTCATGTCTCGAGCGGCGTTTTTTGTCGCGAAACCCGGATTATATTGAGTTCGCAGAGAGGAGAGTGTTCTTGTAAATGTTCCAATTGCTCGGAGTGTCTTCGCGATAATATTGTCCGAGTCGATATAGCGACCTATCGATCTGTTGTTAAGCGCATCGGCGACTGCTTTACCGCTATAGTCCTCGGTGAGGGCGATGATTCTCTCCTCGCCGTTCTCGTAGACTCGTACCACACGCTCATCCTTCTTGGCGGTCTTATCCGTGTCGTCGAGAGCGAGGTTCGGGTCTCGGTACTTTACGATCAGCTCATCCTCTTTCGCCTTCAGTCTGTCGTCCAGCTCCTTTGTCTTTGCTTCAAGGGTGTACGACGAGATCAGACCCCTGTCCGCCTTTTCCCTTAGGGCTGCCTTCTCCATGCGGATCTTTGCCATCTCTCTTCTGGTCTGATTGTCCGCCCTCATCTCCTCGAGCGTTGGAGCCTTCTTGCTCTGGAGATACACCCTGCGTCCCTTGTCGTCGACCTCGGCTGTCCTGCGATAGTACGACTCGCCCATCTCCAGTACGCCTCGGTGGTATAGCTCCTGCTCATTTTTCTTGCACCACCGATAGAAGTCCAGCAGATCCCTGTTTCGTATCGCACGGATCACCGTTGTATTACAGATCGCCTGCAGGTTTGCCACTGGGTCAGCCGACAGGCTCTGCCGACCTTCTGCCTTCAGCTCTGCCAGCTCATATGCTCTGCGGTCTGTATCCTCAGTGACCTTAAATCCTCTCTGCGGGACATAGTACCGACGACTGCCACGGGTCAGCTCTCGGTAGCGATCCTCTGTAAGCAGCCCCGCCTCATACAGCTTCTGCGTACTCCAGTTAGAGATGGTGCGGATCTGGTCACACAGACCCTCAGCGCGTGCTTTCCCCACGGCGTTCTCAAAGAGGCTGATGTACTCCTCTGGGCTGAGTTTCTTTCCCGTCTCCTTGTTCGTCACCAGATCCTCGAAGCCCTTCTCTCCTCGGTAGGGAAGCCCCAGTTTCTTACACTCGTCGATATCTTTCGCCTGCAGGTAGAGAGAAGCCTTTTCGTACCCGTTTGCGTCTTTCACGACACTCTTGGACTTCTTTACGTTCGGGTCTTTCATGTACACGTACGACACGCTCGGCACTTTCTCCAGCGATCCGTCCAGGTTCATCTCACGAATCGTCTCGGCATACCGCTCAAACATCGGCTCCACCTCGCGCTTCTTCATGTTGAGCTCCTTAGAGGACTGTAGCATCAGACTCCAGTACATGTTATCCTCAGGGGACACCTCCATTCCGAGACGTTTCATTTCCTCCACAAAGAGCTCCACCGGACGAGCAACGTCGATTTGGCTTCGTATAAACTTCTCAGGGAGCTTGTCGAGGGCACCCATCCGACGCATAGATTCCTCGGAGAAGTCTCTGTAGTTCCTATTGTACTCATGCTGGAGCTGTGCCACCTCGTACAGGCTCATCCCGTCGGTGATCCTTGGGGGCTGTGGCGCCCTCAGGTTCTCCGTGTGCGCACCCGTGCGGAAGCGTACCCGTGGGTCGGCATAGTGCCGGCTCATCGTCTCGGCATATGATGCCACAGACTGCGTAGGGCGTTTTTCAGGAGTTGCGGGAGCAGCGGGGAGCTCCAGCAGGTCTGCCGTACTCTTCCCCGTCAGATCCTCCGGGCTGTACCACTCCCCGTCCCACTGAGGATTGATCGGGGAGATCGCATTCATCGGATCTGCCTTGACCCTACGGTACCGTATCTCCTTCTCATCCTCAGCCCTCAGATACTCCTCCACGATCTCTCGCTTTGGCTCACCATTCGCCTGATAGAAGCTCTCCGGCAAGTATCCTTGCAAGATCTCCACAAGTCTCTTATCTTTGAGCGAAGCAACAGATGGATCAGGTACGACCGATGGCTCTGCCCCCATTGATATAAAGCTCTCAGCCGGTTGCCCCACATGGGTGACTGGCATTTGTTTGTTGGACACGGAACTCTTTGTACCTTTGCCTTGAGCAGAAGATAGTTGTGGCGCTGCCTCTGGTATCCCTTCTATTGCTGTAAAGCTCTTAGCTGGTTGGTTCACAAAATCAACCAGCTTCTTTTTTTCGATCTGCGTCAGCCCGTGATCGTAATAGCGACGCCCGTTTTCATCCACCCCGACAGAGAGACGCACAGTGTAGTCCTCACCGTTTATATTCATCCCAGCCACATAGTACCGGTACATAGCATATGGAGCTCCCTCGTGTTGGCGATGGTCTTCATATAGGAAGATAGAGTTTTCTATCATCTGAGGAATGTACGCAAACGTCATTTTATGAGCGTTATCATTCATTCCGTGATGTGAAGCCTCTTTTATCCCTCTTGTAGATATCGTGATCGTATCTCCCGTATCTCTGTTCGTGTAGCTCCTCTTCAAGTTCTCTTTCGCCCACTGTCGGATCTCTTTCCTGTCTCTGTGAGACAAGTCGATCACTCCCTCTTGAGGGATCACTATGGGATCACTTTTAAGCAGCTTATCGATCCTCCTGCTACGCTCGCGTACCTCTGGATTGCTCCAGTCTCCATACTCCGCCCGGAAGTCACTCGACCTGCTGGCTACCCAGCCATCCTCGGAAAGGGTCGTTGGTGTGCCGTCAGGAGCCAGCAGCCAAGACCCGTCAGCCTTCGCCTTTCGCTCGATTTCGAGACGCTCAGCGTTGGATGTCCTCCTGAATCGAACGTGTTCAGTGATCTTAGCGTCATTCTCATTGAAGATGACGTAGCACTCTCCGTCTATATGCCCATTATAGTGTATACCGACGAAGCCTGCCTTATTAAGAAGGGAACTTGCCCGGTCTTCTCCTCCGAGTCTACGACTCAGGAGCTCGTACGCCTCTACCCACTTACGACCACGCCAAGACTCATCCGCAAGCACACGATTCTTTATCTCCGGGTTGTTGTTAATCTCTGTGCGGATCATCTCCCCCTCACGTTTCGTCACCCGACGGTCCTCCTTGATATAGTGGTTCGTGTCAGGATCCGGGATCTCCACGGTATACTTGTGGCGTGTGACCTTAGTCTCAAAGTGCCGTACGTAATCAGGATTACTCTCTGTGAATAACAATGCGGCTTTATACCGATCTGCCTGACGCTGGGCGTATTTGTACGTCCTTTTCTCTTCCTCTACTGAGAAAGTCCTTGGGGCGTACTCGTATCCGGTCTTTGGGTCTGTGACGGTCGACTCTCTCTCGGAGCTTGTTAAGGTTACTGCCCAGGGTTCGTTATCTTTTAACGCCTCAAGTAATCTCTCTTCCTCTCTCGCAATTTGCTCGTACTTTTGATAAATGCGTCCGAGAGTCTCACCGACACCCTTTTTGACCGCCTTTTCGCTGGCGATTGACCCGTTCCTTATCCAACAAGTGCGTATCGTCTGAAACAGAATGGACGCAATGTTAGTGCTTCCACCCCTTGAGGTCACGTACGCGTCATTCTGCGTAAGTCGTATGCCGTCATATACCTCGTCGTTAGGCGACGCATATCCCTCCAGATCATTAACGCTGAAGTAGCTACCCCAGCCGTGCGCTTGGAACCCTTCACCACTACCCATAAAGCGGTGATCGAAGCCAAGACGCTCTCCCGTCTCAGGGTCGACGAAGGTCCCATCTGCTTTTTTTAAGAGGTGGGGGCTATTGTGGTACACACGACAGAAGCGAAGCACGTCATCCACCGTGGTATTCTTCGGCGTGGTGTTCCGCATAAAATCACTTGCCGCCTCTGCCGCTCCACTGACATCTCCTGCACGCTCAGCCATCCGGAAGCGAAGCTTCGGATCCGGGGGCGTTGCTTTATCTACCTTTGGATTCTCAAATCCATTTGTTATGTTTGCAATATCACTAAGCTTTGGATCAGCTTGTGCGGAGGCTCCCTTGGGAGGAGCAATGCCAAGCCAATCCAAGGCTTTCTTTTTATCTCTGACGTAACGTAAGGCTTCAGAGAGACCACCGCCCGTTGCAGTCGTCATGTCCTCTATGTTCTGCTCTCCCGTGCGGAAGCGCACGCCCCGATCGGTGGCGTCTGCCCGATCTATGGCAGAGAGGACCGCTTCATTCATCGCGCCTTCCTTCGTGCTGTCATAGGTGGACACCTTGAGTCCGGACTTCTCCAGCTCTGACACAAGCTCGGGCGAAGTCCCCTCGGGGACTACTGCCTCCACAAACTCATCCAGTCCCACTGGACGATCTACCTTGGTCTCGAAGTAGTCTGTCGGGAGAGACTTCATCTGCTCTCTCAGAGCGGACACCCTCGCCTCCTCTGTGACCGTCAGCGGACGACCATAGCGGTTATCGTTATTTACGATAAGAGCTTGCAGTTTTTTAGCAGGCTCTGCCGGATACATCGTCACGGTTTTGTCGGAGACAAGCTCCTCTGCGAGATTATGGAACTCATTCTCTACTTTCTTATAGAGAGAGTCATCCATTCCAGCTATCCTATCCTCATGGCGTCGTATAGACTCAAGAGACTTATATTTCTCTGATAGATCAACTAAGGACTCCATGAAGAGATCCCATGGGGCAATCTTTGAGAAGTCTTCATTCATCACTTTAGAGACATTCTCTAAGGTGTGTGGGACATATCGTTTTGACCCGTCAGGATTCTGCCCGGCATAAAGCATCTCCCTTCTCTCCTTTAGTATCGGCTCGGCGATCTTCTCTACGTACTGATCAAAGGGGATTGATGGGGCTTCACTCCTGTACAGCTCTTTTATTTGCTGATCGACACTCAGAAGCTTTATGAAGTAGTCCTTGTCGAGGATCTTTGGTTCTTCCATGACCAGATTATGCAGTGCGTACAGACTGCCTTCTCTCTCCCCTCTCTTCTTGTCAAGTTCCCTCATGAGGTCGTGTCCCTTTTCAGTCAGGTCGTAGGCGATCCGAGGATAGACAGGAGACCATGAGTCTCTGTTGTACGTCCCTTTGTGTCGTCCTGTATTGGCATCCACCAAGTCGCGCGGAGCGATCAGAGCCACCTCTCCGAACGTCCTTGTCGACAAGCCTCGCTCCGTGTCGTACACAGCAAGGCTCGGGTTAGCCAGCCCGCCCACCTTCAGGGCGTGCCGTAGGTTATCCGTCGTCAGTGTATGAACACCTGCCAGGTGCGCTTTCTTTCTTCTGAAGCGGATGTCGTCACTATTTGGACTGAAAGCTTCCCCGTCCGTTCGCTTGATCTGATTCGGGTAGAAAGCCACATACTCTATCCCTTCCTCGCTGTCCCCGTTTATGATCCCATCATAGCCTTCTCTTTCGAGTCGCAAGCGCTCTTTCACTCCGGCATCGTATGTTTGCCCAAGCGCAAGCACCGGGTTGATAGCAGGACGACGTATGTTTAAGAAAGCAGTAATTAGTTTGTCTCCCATCGCACTCCAGTCTTCATGAGACGGGGCGAAGAAGAACCCATCCACGTCTGTTGCTTTCCTTGCTTTTGATCTGTCAAAAACGGTAAAGTCTTCAGATGTGTAGTGATAGACAGGAAGCGGCTCCCCATTGCTGTCCACAATAAGACTGTGCGATGAGTTTCTGTCCGCCCAGTCTCCGAACCAGTCTTTAAAGGCTTTTGTCCTCACGGTGACCCAGTCCATCTCTGAGAGGTTGCTATTTTCCCCGTTTGGAGCTTTCATCCACGTCCCGTCCGCTATGGCGTCTTTGCGGATCTTCTCTCGCTCCTCTCTCCTGAAGCGGATATGATCCGTGATCTTGGCATCTTTGTCGTTAAAGATCACATAGCACTCCCCATCGATACGACCATAGTAGTGTATGCCCACAATACCTGCTCTGCTGAGCCATTCACTCGCTGCCTGTTTCGCTTTATTGTAATTGTCAGGGGTGGAGCGACCTTCAGTTTCGAACGCTTTTCTGAGTAGGTCGTAGAATGCTTTTCCATTAACACTGGATAGGGTGTGCTCTGAGATATCGCCGGTAGGCAGTGGATCTTCTTTCATTGCCTGAAGCACTAACTCCTTCGTCTTGTCAGAAAGGTGCTTCCTCTCTTGTATGTATTCAAAGGCAGAAGGGTCTGGAATCTCTACTATGTACTTGTGACGTCCGGATTCATTTGACTCAGTTACAAAGTAAGGGATGAAGTCTGGATTATCGCTTATGAATGTCAGGGCATCGTCATATTGCTTTATCGCTTTTCTACTTGAGTCATAGTGTGTTTTTGCTTCCTCCTCGGGGAAGAATGTTGCTACATATGTATATCCAGTTTTATTATCTACGATGGGCTCCCCCTTGTCAAGTTTTGAGAGGCTAAGAGCCCACGCTTCTTTCTTCTTGATAGCTTCCAGAAGGCGGAGGCTCCTTTTCTCTATGATCTCACGTTTTTGACGGAGTGTTTTTATCCTATCTGCAACAGACTCCCTTACTTCCTTTTCTGCCCTAAGCCCGTCGTTATAAGCTCTACGTACGAGATTAAACAAGATATACGACGTATCGGTCGTGCCTTTATGAGAGGTGACATAGTGGCTATTCCTTATAAACTTAAAGCCATCGGGAGCCAATAGATCTTGTCTTGGAGCATACCAGTCCAGATCCTTCACGCCGAAGTAACTCCCCCAGCCGTGCGACTGCGCCCCCTCTCCACTGCCCATAAAGCGGTGGTCAAAGCCAAGACGCTCTCCCGTCTCAGGGTCGACGAATGCCCCGTCAGCCTTCTTCAAGAGGTGAGGGCTGTTATGGTAGACCCGCAAGAAACGAAGCACGTCATCCACCGTGGTATTCTTCGGGGTGGCGTTACGCATAAAGTCGCTCGCCGCTTCTGCTGCACCACTGACATCACCTGCGCTCTCAGCCCTGCGGAAACGGGTCTCGTCGTTCTCAAGTTGCTCTTTTTGACTATTATATTTACCTTTGTCTTGAAGAGACGATCCGAGCGTACGGATGGAAAGGGCGCCATCCTCTTTAGGAACAGTTGTTTCTAAAGGCAGTATGAGGAGTTGCCCGCCCTCACGTTCGGACTGTCTCTTTATCTTTTCTATTCCCCTGTCGTCTACATAGTGCCAATTCACCACTTCGATGGCATCTTTCATCTTTGAGACTTCAATCACAACAGACGAATTAATCCCTTCTTTGTGGATTATGATCCAGTTGTCAGGGCGGCTTATTTTCCGATTTTGACCATAAAAAGTGGGTCTATAAAGGGCACTCTCTATAATCTGTCTGCCGTCCTCCGGCGTTAGATCGGGGTGGCTGCGTTTGTTTTTCTCGAAGATGTTCTTCTTGATGACTACAGGCTTTCCCTCTCCACCGACGGCGCTATCTACCGCACTTGGTAGCTCCCTTAGGCTTACATTACGGGAGGGATTACGAAAGTCCTCGTCTGTAAGATATGCCGGCTCTTCTATGTGATCTAAGAGCAGACTTCCTTGCCGATCTATTGGGTTGCCTTGATTGTCTTGCAATCCTTTCTGTCTCTCGTTATCGACAGAGTCCCCCTCTCTGAAGCGCACCTCTGCCTGCTCTGTAGACCCCTCGGAGGCTACTCCTTGCTGTCGCTCGGCACGCTTCTGCAGGTTCTCGGCTGAGCGTCTGAGGAGGTCGTCAGCCATCATCTCTGCCGACTGATCGATCTGCTTTCCGGACAGACCGAAGACATTACGGAAGAAGTCCTTGATAGACTCCCATACCGTCTTCTTCGTGATGCCGCTCTCCGCACGGTGAGCGATCCACTCATCCATGGCGATGCGCACCTGCCCCCTATTCGTGAGGTCCTGCGAGCCGTTGCAGTACTCATTCATCGCACGAAGCACCTCCTCCTCGCCAAGCTTATTAGCGATACCATCCAGCACCTGGTTGTACCCCACTTCGCCGAGCAACTCCCTACAGCCGTAGTGACCTACCGCCTCATGCAGGAAGGTCGCCCTCACGTCATCCGCATCGACATTAGCCGGCAGGTAGATATGGACAGCGTTATCGCCCTTGTAGAACCATCCCTTGACGAAGTGCGTTTCGTCGAAGCCGGCACGCACCTCCTCGGGGAGGGTGGACATATCCTCGTGGAGCTTCATCGGCACACCAAACGTCCGAGACATATCCATGGCGGCGGCGCGCTTGCGCCTCTCCTCGGTGATCCGGTCGGCAAGCGCATCTCTCCGTGCGCGGAAGTCCTCCGCCACATCTCTCCTGAAGCGGTAGTGCTTCTCACGACCGGATGGCACCTCATAGACACGTCCATAGACCGCCTCTGCCGCACCCGCCTTGGTGTCGGTGGGCTGGGAGGTGGGCATAAGCGACTGCGTCTTCGTGCCTGTCTCATTGGCTCCCACAAGGTCATAGTACTTATTGAGTGCGCCGGCTATCTGCTCCTCCGTCTGCGTCTGCATGGAGGCGGCAAGGAGCTTTGCCAGCGAGGATGCCTCCCCGAGGTTTGTCTCCAGCTCGCTACGACCGAAGAGACTAACCTTGCCGAGAATGAATATCTTCGCACTCTCAAAATTCGTCTGCCCCGCAAAGTCCGGATCCTGCCTTAGGCTGTCCCACACAAGGAGTGCATCCCCGAGGTCGGGCGCAAGGCTCGTCTCAAAGGATGCCTGACTGTCCCTATAGAGGAACGTCGCTAAGCCGTTGCGAGCCGAGGCGGGCAGGCGGTAGAAGATGTCCGTCGCCCGTGGTCCGATCACGTCCGCCAGCTGATAGAGGGCTACGTCCTTCAGTGCCGTCTTAGCCTCTGCCGTCACGACACGCTTCCCCTCGCTGTTGGTCTCAAAGGCATTCTTATACTGGGTGTCGGTGATGTAGCCGTTCTCGTGGAGGAACTTCAGTCCCTCCTCTGCATTTCGGTTGAGCATGTTGTCCATCTTCGCGCTCAGCTCCGCCCCGTTTGCTCCCGTGCGGTTGAATATGCGGTTGAAGAATGAGACCAGCATGGACTGACCGCTCTGAGGGTCGGTGTCGCTATTCAGCTCCTCGCCTACCGTCTGAGCGTTCATCGTGTCCGCCCCTGCGCTCTCCAAGTCTGTCTGCCCTCGGTGCCCGAGGCGAATGGCTTCGCTGTCCGACACCTCCGCCACGTCCACCGCCACGGGGTGCGCCATAGCGTCCACCTGCTCCGCTGTCATCCCATACTCCGAGGCGTGAGCCTTCAGGTACTCCTTGTAGAGCTCTGCGCTCTTAGCGTGCCGCTCCTCCCCGTCGTACATCGTCTGAAGGGCGTCCGTGCGGTTGTTGCCCTGTATCACCTCTCCGCGACCATTGACGACCGGTGCGCCGGTATAGGCGGTGATGCCTCCCGTGATCTCGTCCGGGCGAATGTTGCTCGCTATGCGGTCTGCCGCCGTGGAGCTGAGCCCGTTGTCCGCCCTGTCCTTCGGCTGCGCCTCGGGGATGAAGTGCCTCGGGTTCATCCGTCCCTCCTTATGGCTCGCCTGTAGGCTCTCCGCCTCCACGATCGTCCGTTTCACCGGGATGCGCGTCTCCCCGGGACGTTGGCTGAAGGCTCGCTCTGCGTCTGCGTAATGCTCTACCGTCATAGGCTCCTGACGGTACACTACTGCTCCATTCACAAGTCGTGCGCCACGGGCTCGCGCCTGTCGTGGCGGATCCTCCGTATACTCTCGCACGGTAGAGCCCTCGGCGTTGCGCTCCAGCTCCTCACGCTCCCTCCTGCGCCGCTCATTCTCTAATCGGATCCGCTCCTCCCGCTCCTTTTTCTCCTGAGCCAGCTGCCGTTTCTCCTCTTCGCGCCTCTGTCGCTCTTCTGGGGTAAGTGCTTCCTCCTCTGAACGTTTCTGTGCTTCCAGTTCCTGACGTGCCTGCCCCTCGGCGGCGCGGACATAGTCATCGTAGAGACGGTATTCCTCGGATGCTTTGCGGAGAGCCATCCGCTTCTCCAAGTTGCCGAGGTCACTCTTCACCTCTGACTCCAGCTTCGACCTTTCCGCACCGACCTTAGATCGTCTCTGCCGTGCCGCCTCGACGGCTCCGCTCTTCCCGAGAGCCGCTTCGTTTACCTTCAACGTCTGCTCTGGCGTGAGAGCCTTCAGGTCAAGTGTGCCACTCTTGGACAGCGGCAGGGAAGCGACAAAGTCCTCCCCGTACAGCTGACCGAGATAGCGGATGAAGTCATCCGGTCGCTCGCTCATCAGCTTAAGCCCGTCCACCTCGCCCTCTCTCGTCCTCGGGAGAGACTGCATAAAGTCGTCCGTGGCGTCGCCTGCGTCCTCTGCGTCCTTCTGTGATAACTGCTCCTCTGCCGCCTGCACCTCGGAGCGGAAGGCGGTCTCCGCCTCATCGATTGAAGCTTGCACCAGGTCGAGGTAGTCCTCCGCCACCAGCTGAGGGGAGGAGAGATCGTCCATCTGCACGATGTGCCCCTTCTCGTCCCCCTCTACAGACTCATCGTAGACGTAAATGGGAGCGTCATCGTCGGTAGGCAGAAGCTCCACCGTGCCGTCCTCATTCGTCACCACCCTGACGCCACCGGTCACATACACCTGCTTCGGCTTCCCGTCGACGTCCGTTATGGTCGCCGAGATCACTGCGCCCCGGGCGGTCTCATCTCCGACGACAGACTTTGCGCTCCACTCTTTCGTCAGCTCGTTCTGCATCTGAGCCTTCGCCTCTTGGTGCGACCGCTCTATGGTAGCGAGACGGCTCTGCGCTGTCACCACATCGAGGATGGACTGCCGGTCGTTGTCGCTCAGCGACTCATCGCTAAAGAGCTTCGTCAGCTCCTCGGTGGGGTCTGCCTCTCCGTCCCTCAGCACAAGAGCCATCTGGTCTACCCTTGCCTTGACCTCTTCGTTCTGCCCCTCCAGCACGTCAGCGAGTGCCTGCTTCGCTCCTGCAAGAGCCACGGGACTATTCAGCTCCTCTTCGGCGACCTCAGGGTGGGTCGCCCTGTAGATCGGGCTCTGCTGCTGCTCCGTGGCTGAGAGGATGGCTCCCGCTCTCTTCTGATTCTCCGTCAGTACCTCCTCCTCCTTGGGGTGAAGCCCCTCCGTCGCTTCGTCGTACGCCTTCTGAGACTTCTTCCGCTCCTCGGGGGTGTAGTGGATGGCATCCACCACCTGATCGACGGGGAGCATCTTCTGCCGTCCCGCTTGATCCAGCACAAGGTACCCCGACTGATCCGAACCGATCACCTCGTAGAGGTTGTTCTTCTCGTCCTGAACGATCGTCAGCCCCTCCTTGCGGTGCATGCGGGCTACCTGCCCGCTCTGCAGTCCGGCACCGAAGCCACCCATAAGCGCTCCAGCCCAAGCACCATAGATGCCGTCCTTCACCGCCTGCCTTGCTACGTCAGCCCACGCCTCTTGGTCTTCCTTATTCTTCCACACACGGTCGAGCGCGCCATTCTGCGCCAGTGTGGTAAGGCTCTCTCCCGGACCCTCCGTCACGGCACCGCGGACGATCTGCCGTCCGGCACTCTTGGCGAGAGGGATGGCGAGCGGCTTCTGTGCGTACTCGCTCATGCTGCTTAGGCTCTTCCTTACACCCTCGTTACCGGCTATCCCCTTAGCGAGGGAGCGTACAGCCAGCTTCTGCCCGATCCGTCCGCCCGCAAGCTTACCGATGGCACTGATGGACTTGGACGCTACCGCACCGCCGAGAGCGTCACCGCCAAACTCTGCCGCCATATAGCCGAGGGAGATCGTCGCCTTATCCTCTGGGGAGATGTAGACCCCCTTCTCGGCGGCGTAGTCCTCCATGTCCATAATCGCCTGTCCGCCTGAGGAGATCGTCTGCGCTCCTATGCTCGCCCAGGAGATCGCCTGACCGACGGGAGCCGCTCCGGGGATCATAGAGATCGCCTGCCCGGCAATGGCACCGCCCACGCTTGCCGTTGCGCTACCCAGTTCAGCCCACGTGCCTTCGGGGACTTCAGACTTACGCATGTAATCCTTGGCACCCTCCTTCCAGCGGACGAAGGGGTTCTCCTTATCCTCGCTTGCTCCCTTCTCGCTAAGGTCGCTTCGCATGGCGTCTAAGGCGACCGCCCTCTTCTCGGGGGTGAGATCCTGCCCCATCCTCTGCATGCGCTCTTCGATGAGCTTCAGGGCGTCTGCCTGTCGTGCTTTCTTGGAGTAGTCGCCAGAGAAACGGATGTCGCTGTTCGTGTAGCTGTCCAAGTCCTCCAGTAGCCTTTCCCTCAAACCACGGACACGCTCAAGGCTGAGCGTGCCGTCCTGCTCCATCTGATCGATAAGGTGTATAGCCTCCTTCTCGTCGTCTGAGTTGCCACCGAAGCCCTTCAGCAGGTCAGCCACGGCGATCTCTGCGCCCCCCTTGATTCCTCGCGCACCGGACACAACACCGCCCCAAAAGGTGCGGGTGGTCTTGGGACCTGTGGAGGTGGCGATCTCCGGCATGGTGTCCTCGCTATCCACAAGGTCTATCGGGGCGATCTCCGTACCGCGCTGACTCCTGTCGGGGTTGTAGCTCACCTCGGACGTTCCGTAGGGGTTGTACTCACCTCTCGAGGCATCCATCAAGGCTCTCTGACGTGCCATCTCCTTCCTCGGATCAAGGGTAAAGGTCTTACTCCTCAGTGCCGCTACCTGGTTCGTCTCTGACGCATAGGGGTTGAAGAAAGCCTTCTCGAAGTCCTCATACGTCCCGCCGATGCCGGCACGCTTGGAGAGCTTGTCGTATAGCCCCCGCCTGTTCGACTCCTTCTGCATGACGCGGGAGAAGTCTTGGAAGGAAAGGGGGTAGGGGTTCTTCGTCTGTCGTCCCACTTCGGTGACAAGGTCGTAGAGTCCTCTGATGTCGTTGCGTAAGCTGTTGTCCGGGTTATTATTCATAGCTGTATGGTGTGTCTTGTGAAAAGGAGTTACCAAGAGGCGTTTAGGCTCTCGGCTTTGTCTCTGTATCCGAGCTGCTGGTTGTCGTAGAGGTGCTGAGCGTACCTGTCGGCGTAATAGTCCCAGTCGACTGCTCCCTTGGCTGGAAGCGATCCCTGGTAGGTCTTCCTAAACTTTCTCTGGTACTCGTCAAGTGCGCTCTCATCGGTCTCCAAGAGAGCTTCCATCGCCGCATTGCGTATCGCCTCGTACTCCTGGGGCTTCAGGTTGAAGTCCCTTGTCTTCACCCTGAGGTTGTCTTGCTCCTTGGCGAGAGAGTCGTCCCAAGCGGTGCTCTCCAGACGCATCGGGTACTTGCCATCAACCATCCTGCCTGAGCCTCCTGCCTTGGCGGGGGCGGTGCGCTTCGTCTGGCGTGCCTCTGCCCCCTGAGCATGGATCTGAGCGAGGCGGCTCTTCGACCGCTGCTTCTCCAGATCCATACTGTAGCCGTGGGACTTCTCCAGCTTCTCCAGCTCCTGCTGAGCTTTCCGGCGGTCACGCTCCAGAGCGTCCTGCGCCTTCTGCCGAGCCAGCTCATGAGCCGCCTGCGCCCGTGCGGCATCGGCTCGTCGCTGCATCTCGTAGCCGTACTCGCGCCCCATGGAGCCGTAGATCCGATTGATCTCGTCCATCGCGGCACTGCCCATCACTCTATTGTGGGCGTTAAGTAACTGCTGGTAGCGGGCGGTCGCCTTGTCCACCTCCGCATTTGCCTGAGCCATCCCCGACGGCTCGCCATAGCGGTTGCGTATCGTGGCGTTCTGACTATTGCCGTAGATCTCCCCGAGGAGCTTCAGACTGTCCCCGAGGGCTCCGGCGGCACGCTTGCGCCGTGCCTGCTCCTCCGTCATCTCGGGTGTCGGGGCGGGGAAGAACTTCGCCAGCTCCGTGAGGACCGGCTTGCCCTGTCTTCGCCACTCCTCTACCGCGTCCGCATAGGAGGGCGCACCGTCGTTGACCGACCAGCGGCGTACCGTCTCCGTCACGGCAGGCTGTGGAGCCACGGGCTGTGCCGGCTGCTCTGTCGTCTCTCCCGGCTTCGGGAGCATCCCCTCCTCGTGGAGCCCCCGGCTGTCCCGTATCGCTGACCAGAAGTCCATTGTGCTATTGCTCTGCTTCATCTCTCTCGTCTCTCTTATGGTAAAATGCTTGGCCAGCGACCCTCGGCACGGTAGCCCTTGGCGAGGATCTTCCGGATCTCCTCCTTCCGCCCAGCCACCCGTCCGAGGTAGCCGGCGGCATCCTCTGCGCTCTTCGTCTCTAACCAGCGGTAGCAGATGTAGTCCACCAGCATTCCCTCGATCTCGCTGTCGAGCGCCTTGCGGTACTGCATCGGGAAGTTCTTCGCCGGCTTCAGCACAAGGAGCCAGTCCTCATTGTCGTCATACTCTCGGTGCTCGAGGAGGTAGGGGCGAAGGTCTGTCGGGGTCTCCTCCACACACCGTGAGGGTATGGCGGACAGAACCTGCGCCTGTGCCTCCGAGAAAAGGCGACGGAAGAGGTCGTCATACTCCTCGTCCATCACTAACTGCTCATAGAGCGGGGTGGTCTCGCCCGTCTGCCTATTGACGGAGAAGCGTCGCTCCGCTATTAGCGACGTCTCCTGCTTCACATCCTGCTGGATCAGCTTGTGCGTGAAGGTGTGGATGAGCGCCTTCTTCCAGAAGAGCCCTATCATTTCACCTTGTCCGGAAAGAGGTCAACGGCATTCGACGCCAGCGTCCCGATTTGACTAAGCCCGTTGTACATCAGGTTGTGTCCCTTCATCGCCTGCCGCTGTGCCTCCTGATTATCCAGCATGGAGATCTGATTAGCCCCGGCGAGGTAGCGGTCCCGCGCACGCTGCTTGAATTGCTCCCCCATCGCACCGAGGTTGCCGACCATCCCCGCCATCACTCGGTTGCGGTCGTACTGCCGGGCTGCGGTCGCTTCGGGTGTCGCACCGGTGATGACGGCGGCGTTAGCCTCTCGCTGTCCCTGCCGTCTCATCTCGTCCCTCATCTTGCGGAGAGCGTTCTGCGAGTCTGCCCGCTTGAGGTAGTCCGAGTAGTAGTCGGCGAGGTAGGCGGAGTTATTTCGCCCCTCCATATCCCGACGGATGGATGCCTGACGGGCGCGGGCGGCTCGCTCCTGCTTTGCTCCTATGATCGACCCCGCTATGCCGCCTATCGCCTGCGAGGCGAGGGAGCCGAGGGCAAGTGCTGTTGATAGTACCATAGTCTTATCTTAGTTTGTCGTTTTGTACATACGTGTAATTGTGCTCTATCTCCACCGCCTCGATGTGCGTCCGGATGCCGAGCGTTGCCCTGAGGGCGAGGGCGAAGTAGCGCGCCTTATTCTTCGGAAGGAGCCCGCTGTCTAAGTCTCTGAAGTGGCGGTGCGGCTTGTCTGTCGTGTGGAAGGGGTGCAGGCTCTCCACCGCCGTCCGTCGGTGATTGACGTCGTGGAAGGTGTCCCCGCTCTCCGACCAGCCGATGCCCCAGCGTCCCTCCTTTACGCTCTCCAGCCAGCCACGTGTCCAGAGGCGGATCACGTTCTTGATGTAGGTGGTGCCGAAGGTGAAGGGGCGGGACACCAGCAGGACGGGGAGCGACTGAAGAGCATGCCCCTCGTCCCACCGCTGAACCGCCACCGAGCCGTCCGCACGCACGCCGTAGGACCGCACACGGGGGTACATGTTGGCCCCCTCCACGATGTTACCGCCCGAGAGGGACTGCTCCATAAAGTACCACTCCTTGGCACCGAAGGAGAAGACCAGCAGCACCGACGGGAAGCGGTCACTCGCCACCCTCAGCTCCTCCGTGTGCGGGTCGTACGTCATCCGGGACGGCTCCATCAGGAAGCCGCGGAAGTCGAAGTCCGTCAGCCCGTAGCAGTCGGGGAGGGGGATGAAGTCGAAGTGTGGCTCCCGCCGCCTTGCCCAGATCCGCTCCGAGAGGTTGCCCGCCACGTAGGTCGACGTCAGGAGCATAAGCCCCGAACGGGAAGCGTAGGCGATGCCGTAGGGCGTCTGGCAGATCACGCCCGAGATGGGAGCCTCCATAAAGGTAGGGGACGACATCCGAGCGTGGACAGCGTCCGCCGTCGCCCCCGCCAGCTCATAGACCCCCGCGTCGGTGAAGACGTAAGAGGGGTAGGAGCCGAAGTTGCGATCCGAGATGTCCAGCTGCCGGGTTGCCTCGGCAAGGATCCGTCCCGTCCCTACCGTGTAGGTGGTCTCGGGAGGGAAGGCGAAGGGGTCACTCACTTCGCTTGCCTTGATGACGTTGTGCGCCTCATACGAAGCTTCCCCGCTCACCCTCGGATCGGTGACGGTGGTGCGGTACTTCACGCAGATCATGCTGACCGAATGCGCCAGCACGGACTCGGTAGCGAGGGTGTTGTACGTGTCCCCGCTACCGGTGTTCCATCGGCTTGTCGTCCTATTCCCTGTCGTCTCGTCTGCCATAGCTAAAACCGTTGTGTGAAACCACTAAAACCGTTGTGTGAAACCACTAAAACCGTTGTGTGAAACCGCTAAAACCGTTGCGGAACATGAGTAAACTCGTTGCGGAACATGAGTAAAACTGTTGCGGAACATGAGTAAAACCGTTGCGGAACATGGTTTTACCATTCGTCCGACCCGTCTGACCCGTCCGACTTGTCCGATAAGACAGCGTCCGAGGATATGACTTTCTACTCTTCATCGTCTCCCTCCTCCTGTGCCGTTGTTTCTCGTGGTGGTCGTGCCGGGAGCGGTCGTCGCTATCGGCTCCGTCTCGATGTAGTACGCCACGGCGAGATCGGGGTGTGGGCGAAGTGCCTGGCTCAGCACCTCCGTCCACCCCTTGGACGGCTCGTAGACGTAGAGCGTGAAGTGCCTCGCCCGTATATCTGGGTAGGCAAAGAGTGCCGGCATGTGGAAGCTCTCCCGCACGATGGGTGCCTCCTGCTGTACATGCACAGTGCGCCCCTCCACCGTCAGCTCTACGTCCACGAGGAGGGTGGAGCCTGCTTCAAACGTCTCCTTTGCCTTGGAGCCGTTATAGGGTCTGTCGTCCCAATCCCAGAGGAAGAGCTGAGCGAAGCCGGGGAAGAGCGTCGTCCGCACGTCCGAGAGCCTCAGCCGACCATTCATCGACCGCACGCCCTTAGCTCCGTAGCGGTGGTGGCTCAGCGCCCCCGAGGGCATCAGCTCCTGATACCGTATGTCTGTGTCGCGGTAGACGGTCGTCGCCCTACTTGGGATCACCATAAGCCCGTCCGTGGCACGGTAGTACTTCCCCGCCTTCACGTCACGCCTGAGGTCGATCGAGTGAATGAGGTAAAATTGCGAAGCGTTGACGATCCGCTCATCCGTCCGCTCCTCTACCTTGCTCTTGTCCGAGATGTCGTTTCGCACCACGCTCTCCGACCGGTCGTAGTAGGTAACGTGTCTCGCACGCTTCCCAAAGCCCCAGCCGCTCATATTGATTGCCCCGCGAAGAGTGACCGCCCCGCTCCGCATGTCTATCGGCTCGCTGGCGAAGAAGTCTATCGACGTGATGATGTCGCGCCACCGCTCCAGAGCAGAGAGATCCGGCAGTGCCACCTCCACGCTGTAGGAGCGGAGGGCAGGCGGGACAAGGTAGACGCTTCCCTCGTCCGCCAGCCACGTCACCACGGGGTGCATAAGGGGCGAGTAGAAGTCCCGGATGAAGTCCTGCGGCATGATGAGGAGCGGTGCGGAGGGACGCATGATCCGCCCGTCGAAGAGGCGGAAGGCATAGCGGATACTTATCGGATCAAAGAGACACGCCACGCCGTCTTTCGCCTGCTTCTCCTGACGGAGCTTCTCGATCAGCACCTCCCACGCCTCACGGATACGCGTTCTGACTTCGTCCTCCGTCATCGCATTGATCTCGTCCTTCCCGCCGATAAGAACCGCCCCGGCGTCCTCCAGCTCCTTCTTCGTTGCTGTCTCGGGCGTGGCGAGCTTTACCTCCTCCTTCGTCTTCCCCGCTCTCATCTGTAGCTCGGGGAGATCGGGGAAGGTGCCGAGTGCGTGATACGCTCCGTCACGCCAGAGAGCGTAGTAGATATCCCGCTCGAAGACGAAGGAGAGGACGTTCCCCGTCTGCTCCACGCCGGTAAAGGCTCCGAGGGATGAGGTGTCGCTGACGAAGAACAGCTCACGTGGAAAGCCCTTGGCGTGGCAGTCGCCGTCCGTCTCGTACCAGTCCACCACCAGCCACTTCTCCCGCTCCTGCACCACCAGCAGATGGCGGTACTCGCTCGTCTGGTGGAGGAAGACCGAGTGAAGCCGGTAGCCGTTCCGCACCCTCAGCCCGCTCTCCTCCACCTTGGCAATCTCGCACGGGATGTAACCTCCGCCCGATAGGGGGCGAAGGTTGTAGAGGATCATGGCGTCGCCCTCGGTGTAATTGTCCGTCGTGGACATTCCTCTAAGCTCTGTGCGTCTCTTCTCCATAGTCTCTTACTGTACTCTCGCGGGAAGCTCACCGGGGGACTTCATCCGCTGCATCATCTCCCGCACCATGGCGGGGTTAAGCATATAGCCGTCGGTCGCCGCCTGCGCTTCGGCAGGGTCGGCGGGAGCCTGCCCAAGTGCCTGCTGTCCCTGCTGTGCCATCATCATCTGCTCCTGCTCCTTTTTGTTGAGGTAGTCTAAGAGCTTATCCTTGAAGGGGTAGTTGCCCACCTCGATCATCCCTCGTAGGTCAAGGAGGTTATTCGGGTCGTACTGCTTCAGCTGCATAAGCACTTCGTTTACCAGCATACGATAGGCGGGCGTGTCCGTCCCCTCGCTGATTGCGATCTCGACGTCCACATGCTTCACCCTGTCGGGGTTGTACTTGATCTTCTTCCCTGTCTCCTTGTCCCAGACGTAGCGGGGCTGGGTGTAAAACTGCTGCATCAGCTGGACGCACAGCTTGTCCCTTTTCCGCCTAAAGGAATTCATACTCTCGAAAAGCCCGTTCAGCGACACCGCAGAATTCTGCGACTGCTGAGCGTACATCGCTGCGGGGGTGCCGGCAAGGGGCTGGCGACCCTGAAGCGCGCCGAAGACACCCGACACCTGCTCCGTCATGGACATCGCCATCGTCACCACGTTAAGCGGCTGGAGAGCGTCCTGCATCGAGTTCATCAGCGTCGGCATCGTGTTACTCCCATCCCTCGCCGTCACGTAAGGGATCACGGCGCTGAAGTCTGCGAAGTGCTCCTCGATGTACTTCAGATCGTAGCCGTAATCCTCGGCGACGGACGACATCGGGACGAAGAGGAGCGACTTGGCGGCATACTTGGTCAGCAGGTCGCTCGTGGCGAAGAGCTTATTGATCAGCTTATTCGTGCTGATGAGGTCCGTGACGAAAGGGTGCACGTCGCCGATGAAGAACTCGTGCCACTCCCAGACGAAGGGCGGACGCTCGTGCCAGTAGGGATTGATCCCCATGTCCAGCACAAGGGCGTCAGGGGTCAGGTAGTAGTACCGCCAGAAGGTGTCGACGCCCCAGCGGTACTCGAGTAGAAGCATCTCATCCTCCGGGACCCCCATCCCCGCCTGCTCTGCGATGCGCCGCTCATTCTCCGCCTGCAGCTCCTCTTCCGTGGTGTCGAAGACGGCATTGTAGGTGCCTTTGAGCCTGTCGTGCACCCAGAAGCACTCCGCCGTCTCCTTCCGCCACACCTCGTACAGGCGGCATCTCCCGCTCTGTGTGTCCGACGGCGTGAAGAAGTCCCTGTGAAGCCGTGTTCCCTCCGTCGTCATCTCGTGGATCAGCTCATCCCTGTGGTCGCCCGCACTGTACGCCCCACGGATCTGCCGAGCGCGCGCCTTGCTCCCCTTGGCGAAGAGGCGGACGATATCATCTACTGAGAGATCGTAGAAGGCACCCACGAGCGAGCAGTCGATGTAGCGGGGATCACGGACCGCACTGTCGGAGAAAAAGCTGTAGGGGTCCACGTAGTCGATAACCACGTCCACGCTATTCTCCCGCGCCGCCCAGCCGCACCGAGTGACGGCAAGACCGGTGACCATAAGCTGTTTCAGCTCCGCAAGGTCTAGCTTATTTAGCTCGTCCTTATTGTAGATCGTCTTCAGCGTGGCGGTGAGTGCCTCGCTCTCCTGCTGGTGATCCTCGGCGTGCGCCACGCATACCGGTGTGGTCTTGACACTTGACCAGACGCCCTCGATGGTACGGAGGATGTTTCGCACGATATTGTACTGCGACGGGTTGAGTCCCATTCGCCGGTACTGGTTGCGCTCCTTGATCCAGCAGCACCTACGCTCGTCCCAGATAAGGTCGGCGAACTGGTCGCCGAAGACAAACTCTTCGTTGCGGCTTATCTCTGCGCGCCACTTGTCCATGGCTCCCCAGGCGTTGTGAGCCGACATCAGCAGGTCCGGATCAGACGCAAAGTATTCCCTCCGCGTCCGGCTCCGCTCCCCGCTGCGGTAGGGTGCCGGCTGCTTACCGTACCGCTTGGCGTATCTCTTTATCGTGCGTGCGTCCATAGTGATCGATCTAATTGCCCAAATATCGGACGGGGCGGGATTAGTTTTTGCCCGCGACTGCCGACACCCTGCATTGGCGGGCATTTCTCCCAGCCACAGGGGCTTACTTTTGCCCCATGAGTGAGAAGCGAAAGGAATACCGACCGATAAGAGCGAGAGCGGAAGAGATCCCGAAAGGTCCCATCCACTCGTCCAACATCGCCATTGCCGAGATGCGCCACGACCTGGCGACTATCATCCGAAACAATATCGGCAAGCTCGATGCCGACCTCGCCTCGCTGGAGCCAAAAGACCGCATTATGTGCGTCACTCGGCTCGCTGAGTACGTCCTCCCGAAACAAAAGGAGGTAGCCGCTCACGTCGACGGCGAGATCTCGCAGAACATCCAAGCCTCACTCTCTAATCTCGATGATCTCTTTGGAACTAACAAGGATTGATTGTAAGTTGGAAAATAAGTAGTTAGACTATCGTTTGTGTGGTTAAGGACAAACAGACTATCGGCGACCGGCAGCAGTGATGCTTCCGGTCGCTCCCATTAATGGCGGCAGGCGTCGGGCTTCACAGCTCGGCGCCTGCCTATTTATTCAAGCAAACAAGTAGTACGAAACCGTACTATTCCGATAACTCCCCCTTAAGTGCTTCTACCAATCCAGCCTGCACGTCACCTTTAGCCTTCAAGACCATTGCCACACGCTCATCAAGAGTGCCACGTGCGATAAGCCTGTGGACAATGACGCTCTCTTTCTGCCCCTGTCGTGCGAGACGGGCGTTGAATTGATCGTACTGCTCGAGGTTCCAAGTCACGCCAAACCACACGATCGTATGCCCTCCCTCCTGTAGGTTAAGCCCGTGACCGACCGAGGCGGGATGACCCAGCAGAACCGGCACGTCACCTCTATTCCACGCCTCGATGGCTCCATCATCGGTGGCGTCAAGTGGCGCATAGTCTTCCAGTGCCTCCATGATCCGCTCCTTGTCGTGGCGGTAGTTGTAGGCTATCAGTACGGGAGAGACAGCCGTCTCCACGATCTCTTTGAGCCATTCTATCTTAGCGTCGTGCAGTAGCTCCCAGTCGTGATCGTCCGTGGTGTACACTGCACCATTAGCCGCCTGCAGGAGCTTCCCCGAGAGTGTGGCGGCATTCGCTGCAGTTACGATAGCCCCGTTAAGCTCAGCGACCGCCTCTTTCTTCAGCTTTTGGTACTTCTTCATCGCCGGCTCTGGGAGCTCCACATAGATGTCATTCGTCACCATTGGCGGGAGCTCCAAGTAGTCGTCCGCCGTCATCGAGAGCGTGATGTCCGAGACCCTTTGCTCAATGGCTCTCTTCGCACCATCCCTCAGCCCCCATTTGTACGTGATGTGTCCGTGCGAAATGAGGGGAAAAAAGTACTTGCTCCTGTAATGCGTGATGAAGTGTGTCAGACGCTCCCCGCCATCCACAAGGCGGAATTGCCCCCAGAGGTCCATATAGCCGTTGGAAGCAGGCGTACCGGTAAGCGCAACCACTCGCCCCGCACCGTCGCATATTGGTCGCATCGCCTTAGACCTCTTCGCCTTGCCGTTTTTGAAGAGGCTCGACTCGTCGAGGATGATCACGTCAAAGGGACAGCCATTGGGATAGACCTCCCCGAAGAGCCAGCAGATATTCTCCACGTTGATCGTATACACGTCCGCCCCCTGCTCAAGCGCTTTGTAGCGTTGCTTCTTCGTGCCAATGATCGGGACCACTCTAAGTGCTTGCAGGTGCTCCCACTTATTCACCTCCTCAGTCCACGTGTGTAGCGCAATGAGCTTCTTAGTTGCTACCAGCACCGACGCCACCTCTCCCCTTGCTATCAAGTCTGCGACTGCAGTCAGGGTGCTAACAGTCTTCCCGAGCCCCATGTCGAGAAAGAGGGCGCACCTCTCGTGCGACTTGATGAAGTCCACGGCACGCTTCTGATAGCCGTGGAGGTTGTCCCTACTCAGCATCGCCAAAGAGTGCGTTAAGTCCGTCCTCGCTATCGATCACCCTCACGTCGTGACCGATGGCTCTCAGCTGCATGATCACTAACCTCTGCCGTGCGCTTGGCGTGCGTCCCTTGCTCTTCAGCTCCACCAGAACGGTACGCCCCTCCGGAAGAAGGCACAACCGATCGGGGAAGCCCGTCATCTGCTGAGAGTGCAGCTTGTACGCCACGCCTCCCGCCTGCTCTGTTCGTTTGACCAGCTCCCTCTCCAGCCACTTCTCGCTCGCTCTGTTCTCGTGAAACATTTTACTCCTCATATTGTGTCTACAAAATGCATCCTCCATAAACATATATATACGTAATAGGCATATATCGCCTATACTGCCATTTCCCTATATGCCTATATATCATATTATTATATCATTCTTATTATTATCTATAAGTTGTATAGTGTACTGTAGACTAATAGTCTTATATTGCTGTAGTTCAGTAGTTTTGCTTGTCTACAAATGTGGTTACAATGGAAAGTTACTTGTAGACACTCCTCGGCTGTCTACATTTTTGTAGACAAGTTTTGTAGACAAGTTTGTAGACAGATTGTTTCACGCTTACTTCTTCTTGCGCCATCCTCTCATGGAACGACGATCAGGGTTCTTGAGAACTGTGGGCTCCCAGTCGGGACGGGTGGACATGATGCGGTTGACGCGCTTGCGAGCGTCGCGCGGGATGCGTCCCTCGATCCTGAAGCCGAGCGCCCAGCGGCAGATGTCGTCGAAGCAGACGACCGTGCGCTCCTCTAAGGCTTCGCTGTCCAGCTCCGTCACGCCCTGAGTATTGTAATAGTACCCGTCGAGGGTGTCTATCGGTAGCGAGCGGTAGCCTACGGGGACAGGAGTATCAAGGAACGTCTGTATCGTCTCTTCCCAGACGTCGATTTCCTTATAGGCTTTCTGTACTTCGCGAAGCTGCTCCTCCATCTCTCTCGAGAGGATCAGCGTCGGGTCGCTCTTGTAGAGCTGCAGCACCTCCGCCCAGATCTGGTCCACCACTTGGGGCGTTAGGTAGGTAAAGGGCATCCGGGACGGATCGCTCACCCCCTGCACAAGGATCACCCAGTAGCGTCTCTCACCGGTGGAGTCTCGGAGGAAGTCGTGCTCGTTCGTCGTGCCGGCGAAGACGCACTGACGCTTGCGGTAGACCTTGTGCCTGCCGTAGGGAGCGATGAAGTCATCTGTCGTCTTGGAGAGGAAGCCCTTGGCGTTGGCGACGCCGGAGGACATGATACCGACCAGCTCGGGATCCTCGATAATCCACGCGCCCTGCATCTGCGCCGATGCTTGGCGGATGTTGTCCAGCGAGACCAGCGTCCCCGAGTACCACTCCCGACCGAGCCGCTCAAGGAGTGTGGACTTACCGCAACCGGTCTTGCCGACCAGCACCAGCATGTTATCAAACTTGACGCCCGGGCGAAAGATCCTCGCCACGGCTGCCTTGAGCCAGCGGATGGTCATCGCTCTATTGAGCGGCGTGTCGTCCGCCCCGAGCGTCCGTATGATCAGCTCCTCCGCCCTCGGCACGCCATCCCACGTGAGTCCCTCGAGGTACCGCTTGATGGGGTGAAAGGCGTACCGACTCTCCACGGTGATTAGGGAGTCGTCTATGATCTGCCGGTTGTCGATCTTATAGTAATGCGACGACAGCCAGCTCCTGAGCTGCGACACGTCGTCATCGGTGACGTAGTCGGGCGTGCCGGTCTGCATCGGTCGCCACGGCAGGTCGCGCGTCACGACGGCTCGGTCGTGGAAGGTGTCCCGGGCGAAGCTCCCTCGGATCCGCTTGTCGTTCTCGAGGATCTTGATGACGTTAAAGTGGCTGTTATCGAAGCGCACCCGCCCCGACCGCTCCACCTTATAGATAAGGTCGCTTGCCCAGTCGGCGAACTCCTCCTCATCCTTCATCGGGTCGTAGTCCTCCGGCAGGGCGAAGTCCTCCGGCGCGACCTGCGCCATCAGCTCCCTATTCTGCTCCTTCTTGACCCTCTCTAATGAGCCGGCGAAGTCGCACATCATCCCGTAGGATGGTCGCTCAGTCATCGGCACGTCCGCCCCGCACGTCACGTCATACGACCCGTAGCGGTGTATGCGGACAAGGTCAAAGGAGTTGAGCAGCCGCCCCTCGGCGGGGTCGGTAGCGTGGTAGGAATAAAAGAACCTCCCATCGTCGTAGACAATCGCCCCGCCTGTCGTGTGCCCGTCGGCGTACGTCCAGCGGTTGGGCGACCCCGTGGGAGCGTAGACCCCGGCGAGGAGGTCACCCAGCACGTCGTAGATTGAGTATGCCCTGCAGAAGCAGCCGACGATGCCCCGCTTGGTGGTCGGGTCCTCCGCCCTGTCCGCCACTCTGCGTCGTTGGGTAAAGGGATCCGCCCCCGTGAGCCACTTATCCACCGCCATCGGATTCCCGTCAAAGGACTTCGAGAGAAACTCCCCGTCCGAAGGGCACGACGGCCAGAACATCAGCCGCTCCGCCTGATCGGTCGTGGGGTCAAACTGCCCCTCCCCCACCAGCTCCGCTACCCGTGTCGCAAGGGCGGTGTACTCCTCCCTCGTCACGTCACGGGAGAGGGGCATCACTAATCTCAGCCGCTGCCTCTCCGGCGTGTGTGAGTGCGTCGTGTGGAGGAGAAAGGAGTAGACCGGGAAGACCTCCCTCAGGCGGTCATACGTCGCCCTGAAGTCCGTTGCGCTGTCGAGGTCGAGCGAGAGGAGGGAGCGGTAGAGGAGGTTCGCCTTCTTCCGCCGTCCATCCCTCAGCTCTCCCGCGACGTAGCCCCCGACATCCTTAGCGTCCACCTGGTCGTCCTTCGTCATCGCCTGATACTCCGCGACCGTCTCCCCCGTGCGGGTCGGTGTGGAGAGCCGCTCCACCAGCTCACGCCACGTCATCCGGACGGCATCCCAGGCGACCGCTCTGCGGGACCGCCCTATGGAGAGCGTGTAGAGCCGCTCCGCCGAGGGGTCTATCTGTCGGGAGATGTTATCCGGCGTGAGGGGAAGTGGGTTACTTACTCTCGCCATTGTCTTCCTTCAGCTCCATGATCGTCATCAGTGCGTAATTGGCGAGGTCGAGGAGGGTGTCCGTCACCTTCTCCTCCGTCACCTGCGCCTCGCCCGAGCGGAGGATCTGCGTCGCGCGCCTGAGCTTCTCCTGCATGCGGCTCATCGGGTACATCGATCCCCACTCGCGGCACATCTCCGTAAAGGAGTCGCCGTAGTCCTTATTCTTCCGTGCGTAGAGCGCTGCCATCTCCCCCGTGAGCTGCTTGAATCGCTCCACCTTGCTATTGTATTCCGTTGCCATAATCCTCTGGTTACTCCTCTATGATCTCATATTTATAGTCCTGGGCGGTCAGCATCTCCCTAACCGCCCCACATAGCTCACGCTCCACGTAGAACGTCACGTCCGTCGGGGTGATGGCGGACACCTTAGTGGCACATACTCCTACGCCTATGCTGGCGAAGAGGTCTCGCACCTGCGCATGTCTGAGAGCCGCCACTAAGTCGCCGACGGTGTCTGCCATCGTGATGTCTGTATTGAACATCGGCTCCCCGAGCGTCTCCCCACGCATCGCCGTGAAGCCGTCGGCGGAAGGCTTAGCCATGTGGTAAAAGATCGGGAAGCAGCCGTCCGGGTAGACCTCTATCCTATTCCCCTTCCGTGAGAAGCAGATCGGCAGCTTGTCCCCGAGCCTCACCGCCCTGTCCTTCCACTCCGACGCGGATATGGCGACGCTACAGAGGGCAGAGTAGTACCGCCTCTGCCACGCCTCCGAGGGCACGGGGACGTAGGGAATGGTGATCCGGAGCTTGACGTCATCGGCTCCATGTATCATCCCCCGCATGTTGTACAGGCACTGCTGAAGCATCTGCTCGTTCGCCCACGCAAAGCCCCGCTCGCTCGTGGAGCCGAGCCGCCCTTTTTCGAAGACTCGGTAGAACTCCTCTTCCTCCTTGACGATCCGCCGATCTATCTCCCGCATCGCCCGAAGCACCTCCTTGTCGTGGTCGATGACCTTGCGGAAGAGCTCCTCGTCCTCCTCCGGCAGGTGCCGCCCGAGGCTCCCCGGCTCACGGAAGAAGCTCGCGTCCCGCCAAATGCTCTCGGGGTACTTGACCCCCATTAGGAGTGCGGTGTCTCTCATCGGTCCCGTGTAGCCAAAGCGGCTCCCCCGCTCCTGTATCCCCTCCCAGTCATAGCCGAGGTTTATCGGCAGGTCTGCGCCGAAGTGTCCGTAGAGGATCTCCCAGAAAGTGCTCGCGCTCGGCGAGACGACAGCACATGATCTCGCCAGACTGAGGAGTGCGCACATAGTCTTGTCCGAGTATCTCATCACCCGGACCTCCTCGCTGTCGTCCATCGTGCAGACGAAGGCATTAGGGATTATCCCCTCGTCGTCCCTGTAGTACTCGGGGATGACGTATAGTCGTCGATGTCTCATAAGTTGTCGTTGCTTGGTTTTTGGTTTTACTTGTCTTGTCTCAGTGCCTGCCGACACGGTCAGGCGTCGGCAGGCTGTGGGGCTTTTTAGAAGGGCAGGTCGCCTGCCACCTCAGCCCCCTCGGGGACATCCCCGTCGGCACTCGTCACGCCGGCGAGAGCGAAGTCGTCCTCATCGTACGTCTTGCCGCCGAGACGCTTGCCGTCGGCGAGCTTCTGCACCACCGTCAGCTGAGCGGACACGCCGCCCCTGCCGCCACGGAACCACGAGAAAAACTCCACCTGAGCGCGCACGATTGCGCCGCTGTAGAAGACCTCGTCCACCTCCTCGGCGGGGACAAGATTGTTCCCTGCGTCCAGCAGGGCAGGCGGGTACTTCGTTGTCGCCTTCAGGACAAGCCCATTCGGATCCTGCCTGTCATCCTCGCCCTTGGCGTACTTGTCGGGGCGGACGCAACTGAAGAACTTTTCCCCCTCGGGGCGCCCCTTCCTGCCCCAGCATTCCTGGTCTTCGTTTCCCTGCTCGATAGCCGCCTGCATGCAGGATACGATCATGTCGTAGAGGGGCTTATTGAGCTTGGAGAAGGCAAAGCTTGCCTCGTACTTATCGCTCGGGAACTCTCCCGAGGTGTTTTTCTTTCCTAAGTAAGGAAAAGACAGCGTCACCGCACTGGTGATCATTTTTGTGTCGCCCTTCTTGACGGGCGCGATGGTAGTAATGTCGATCATGATAAAGTGTACTTGAAGTTATATAGTGAATGATTGAAATGGTTTCACGCAACGGATTTAGCGGTTACTGGAAACGGTTTTACTCATTACTGGAAACGGATTTACTCGTTTCCCACAACGGTTTTACCCGTTTCCCACAACGGTTTTACTCATGTTCCGCAACGGTTTTACCCTTTCTTGGAGAGGGCGAAGTCCTCTTCGTCATAGGTGCCTTTCGCCTCCCTCGGGTCGCTCGATGGGACGAGCGTCGGCTTGCCCTCCGGCTTCTCCACGAGGTCTGAGTAGTCAGCTGTAAAAGCTTTCTTCCCCACCAGCTTCTCCAGCTTGCCGATGCCGAGGAGCTTCGTCTCGAGGAAGTCTGCTTCCTTGAAGCCATTCAGCTTCAGCCGGTCGCACATCGCCCCCTCGTCCGTCACCTTGCGGACGCTGCGCCCCGGGACCACCTTCCACCTCGGTAGCGTGGCACCGTCGGCGATGCGGGCGTACGCCTCATCCTCGGCAGCCTTGAGGTAGTCCCGCACCAGCTCCGCCTGGTCGAGCACCTGTGCCAGCTCCTCGTCGGTGAGCTTCTTATGGTCCGTGTGGGAGAGGGCGAAGTCCTTGAGGTCAAAGAGCTGCTCCCTCCGAGCGGGGCAGTCCACCTTTGCCCTACAGAAGCGACAGTGCTCACCGGGGAAGGGGTCCCCCTCGCCGGCAAAAGCACGCTTGGCGGTCGGTCTGAGTAGCACGTCGCCCCAGCCCTCCAGCTGCTCTGTGGAGATGACCCAGGTGTCCTCGTGCTGCAGACGGGGCTGGTAGATAGTCATGGCGATGTACCTCGGGTCGGTGCCCATGATCGCCTTGACATAAGCGAGCGCACCGAGGGCGTAGATCATCATCTGCGGATTCTCCCTCGCCGAGACGCGGACCCCCTTCCCATACTTGTAGTCCATGATCGCCAGCGTGTGGGCTGAGTAACAGAGGAAGTCCACGCTCCCGAAGCCCTCAGGGATGTAGCCCTCGAGGTCGACCCGAACCTCCGTCAGGGCGTAGGCGCCGGTCTTGCAGTGCGCCTCCAGATCCTCCCTTATGCGGCGAGCCGCGGCGGCATACTCCTTGGCGTGGCGGATTATTTCCGCGGCGTCGTAGTCGGTGAGGTCGTGCTCCTTGGCAAATCGGTCTATGTACGCCGTCATCAGCTCCTCGCCCGGCTCGTCCTCGCCCTCCAGCAGGGCAGAGGCGTATGCCTCGGCGACCTCGTGGGCTATAGTACCCTCGATGGCGGCTTGGCTCGTGGTGTCGGGGTAGTGCTCCTCCATCCGAGCGGACGGGGTGCAGAGGAGCCAGCGGTGCGCGCTGGAGGGGGAGAGGATGGCGTGGTCGCGGCTCTCGTGATCCTTGAGTGTAGTGGTAGTAGTGTCCATGGTGTTTAAGCGTAGTTCTGTAGTTTAGAGTGTGCCTCCTCGAGGCGTGCTACGGGGATATCGGCGATGGACTTCACGCCCAGGTCGCCGAGCCAGCTGTAGAGCCAGTTGAGCCCCTTCTTGCGGGAGATGGCGTTGACGCTCTTGCGGAGGTCAGCCACTGTCTCTTATACACATCTCCGAGCCC